>Ga0307995_1000721_pt1 | contig 21910 bp, 25 predicted proteins | sample EllFjometagen262_FD_203132 | JGI IMG/M metagenome (GOLD analysis project Ga0307995, IMG submission 203132) | Marine microbial communities from Ellis Fjord, Antarctic Ocean - #262 | ecosystem: Environmental > Aquatic > Marine > Unclassified | place: Southern Ocean | collected 2014-11-02 | reverse complement strand
TTATGTTTGGACAATTTGCTTCCTGACAAACAGTGGTTAATTTATTTTTGTTTACAATTTCTTTAGTTTTAAAAAATATTTGACTATTGGTTATTCTAGTTCTGATCCAGTCTGGTTTTTTTTTAAGTGGACTGGGTATGTTTTTTATTTTTTCTGGATGTCGTATTTTCATTGTGTGAGTTGAATTAAAACTTCGTCTTTTTTTCCAAATTTAAGCTTTGTACGATATAAAATATCTAAATAGTCATAATCAGAATTACCAGATAAAAGTTTATTTTTATGTTCTGTCATTTCAAGTTTTTTTTCTAATTGGTTTTTTCTTTTAGAGAGTTTTTTCTCATAGCTATTTTTTTCAATGTAAGAAATTAAACCTCTTTCGCCGCCAATTAAATTAATTCCAATATAAAGTGTCAAAAAAATTTGAAAAAATAGAATTTTTTTATCTTTTAAAATTTTAATAAATTTCATATTTAGATTCTAGCGATTTTAGAAGATTTTCCAAGCTGTTCTTCTATTCTCAAAAGTCTATTGTATTTAGCTACTCTTTCTGATCTTGCTAAAGAACCTGTCTTAATTTGAGTTGATTGTGTACCTACAGATAAATCAGCAATAAATGTATCTTCTGTATCTCCCGACCTATGCGAAATAACAGTACTAAAGTTGTTTTTTTTTGCTAACTGAATAACATTTAAAGTTTCTGTTAACGTTCCAATTTGATTCACTTTGATTAAAATAGAATTAGCAGATTTTTCTTTTATACCTTTTTTTAATCTAGCAACATTAGTTACAAATAAATCGTCACCAACAATTTGAACATTTTTTCCTATTTCTTTTGTTAGTGCTGACCAAGCATTCCAGTCATTCTCTGCGAAGGGATCTTCGATTGATTTAATGGGATATTTAGAAACTAATTTTTTATAATAATTTATACTTTCTTTCACTGAGATAAAATTAGTTGAATTTAGTGAGTATTGACCATGAGCATTTATTAATTCATTTGCAGCAACATCTAAACAGATATTAACGTCTCTACCTGGCTTTAGTTTAGATTTTTCAATAGCATCAACTAACATTTCTAGAGCTTCTTCGTTAGAATTAATTGATGGAGCAAAGCCTCCTTCATCTCCAACGTTAGTTAATAAATTTTTAGATTTAAGAATTTTTTTTAAATTTTGTATAACTAAAAAACATTTTTCCATCGCGTCCATAAAATTTTTTGCGGAATCAGGTCTAATCATAAACTCCTGAATTTTTAAATTATTATCTGCATGAGCTCCACCATTTATAATATTGACTAAAGGCTTCGGTAATAAAAATTTTTTTCCAAAGTTCTGATATAATTCTTTTTTATTAGAAATTGCCGCAGCTTTTGCTACTGCTAGAGAGGCAGCTAACAAGGCGTTTGCTCCTAAATTTTTTTTATTATCTGTGCCATCTAAATTTAATAAAATTTGATCTATTTTCTTTTGATCGTTTACATTAATGTTTTTTAAGTTTTTAGAAATTATTGTGTTAACGTTTTTAACTGCTTTAAGAACACTTTTTCCTAAAAAATAGTTTTTATTTTTATCTCTTAATTCATATGCTTCGAAAGCTCCTGTTGATGCACCAGAAGGCACAATGGCTAAAGCTTTAGTTTTGTCACTTAAATAAACTTCTGCTTCCACTGTGGGATTACCTCTGCTATCAAAGACTTGCCGCCCAACTACTTTTGTAATTTTTACCATTTGTTAACTCTTAATCAATGTATCGATTGAAACTAGCTGTTTAAGGAGATTTTTTATTTCACTTAAGGGTACCATATTCGGTCCATCTGAAGGAGCGTTATCTGGGTCTTCGTGTGTTTCCATAAAAACCGCACCAACACCTACAGCAATAGCAGCTCTTGCTAAATATGGAACAAACTCTCTTTGTCCTCCGCTTTTCTCCCCCATACCGCCGGGCTGCTGTACCGAATGGGTAGCGTCAAAAACAATAGGGTAGCCGAACTTAGCCATAATAGGCAAAGCTCTCATGTCTGAAACTAGAGTGTTGTATCCAAAACTTGCGCCGCGCTCAGTTATTAAAATATTTTTATTTCCAGATTCCTCTAATTTTTTTACGACATTGGCCATGTCCCATGGTGCTAAAAATTGGCCTTTTTTAACATTGATTATTTTTCCAGTTTTGGCTGCAGCAATTAACAAATCTGTTTGTCGACATAAAAAAGCTGGTATTTGAAGGACATCAACGTGTGGAGCCAATAAAGAACATTGTTCTGCAGTGTGTACATCTGTTAAAACCGGAATACCCACTTCATTTCTAATTTTATCAAAAATTAATAAAGATTTTTCTAAACCAATACCTCTTTTTCCCTTAAGGCTTGTTCTGTTGGCTTTATCAAAAGAAGTTTTATAAATTAAATTTATTTTTAAATCAGTAGTTATTTTTTTTAATTCTTTAGATATCTCTAGTGCGTGTTGCTCACTTTCAAGTTGACATGGTCCAGCAATTAGAGTGAACGATTTATTGTTGGCAATTTCAAAGTTAGCACACTTTACTTTGTGGTTAGTCATTTATATTTTCCGAATTATTTTTTGCTGCTTTAATAAAAGATGAGAATAGAGGATGTGGCGCAAAAGGTCTAGACTTAAATTCAGGATGGAACTGAACTCCAATAAACCATGGGTGGTTTTCAAGTTCAACGGTTTCAGGTAAAGAGCCATCGGGTGAAAGTCCAGAGAAGATAAAACCTTTTTTTTCTAATTTTGGTTTTAAATTTTTATTTACTTCATATCTATGTCTGTGTCTTTCATGAATTAAATTAGACTTATATATTTTACTTATTAAAGTATTTTTTTTCAATTTAGCTTTGTATGAACCTAATCTCATTGTACCACCTAGGTTTTTTTTACTGCCTTTTTGAACATCTTTTCCCTTGATCCACTCTTGCATTAATCCTACTACATGTGTCCCTCCATTACCAAATTCACTAGAAGTAGCTTTTTTTATACCCAGCATATTTCTAGCTGCTTCTATTACTGCCATCTGCATGCCAAAACAAATTCCAAAAAAAGGTACTTTGTATTTTCTGGCATAAGCAATAGCCTCAATTTTTCCTTCGGTTCCTCTTGAGCCAAAGCCTCCTGGTATGAGAATTGCACTGTACTTTTTGAGAATATTAGTCACATTTTTTTTATTTATTTTAGTTGAGTCAACCCATTCTGTATTTAAATCTACATCATTAGTTAAGGATCCGTGTATTAATGCTTCATCTAAAGATTTATATGCATCTTTTAAATCAACATACTTACCAACTATTGCTATTGAAACCTTTTCTCTTTTTGATTTTATTTTACTCACAATATCTTTCCATATTTTTAAATTAGGTTTATTTTTTTCTTTTAGTTTAAATATATTTAAGATCTTTTTATCTAGCTTCTCTTCATTATATTTAATTGGAACTTCGTAAATAGACTTCGCGTCAACCGATTGAATTACATGATCTGATTCCACATTACAGAATAAAGATATTTTTCTTTTTTCTTCTTTGGGTATGTCTTTTTCTGATCTACAAATTATAATATCTGGTTGTATGCCTATGCTTCTTAGTTCTTTTACTGAATGTTGCGTAGGTTTTGTTTTTAATTCTCCAGAAGCGCTTATATACGGGACTAAAGTAAGGTGAATAAATAAGCTTTTATTCTTCCCATCTTCATTTGAAAATTGCCTAATAGCTTCTAAAAAAGGTAAACTTTCAATATCCCCTACTGTTCCACCTATTTCACATATTACGAAGTCTTCTTTAGAAACTTTATTAGAAATAAACTTTTTTATACTGTTTGTGACATGCGGAATAATTTGAACCGTGCTACCTAAATATTCTCCTCTTCTTTCTTTTTCTATTATGTCTTTGTAAATTTGGCCTGTAGTAATATTGTCTTCTTTTGCAGCTGGTCTATTTGTAAATCTTTCGTAGTGTCCTAAATCTAAATCAGTTTCGGCACCATCATCAGTAACAAAAACTTCACCATGTTCGAATGGATTCATTGTTCCTGGATCAACATTTAAATAAGGGTCTAATTTTCTAATTTTAACTTTATAACCTCTCAATTGAAGCAAAGAAGCTAGTGATGCAGAAGTTAAACCTTTACCAAGAGATGAAACCACACCGCCAGTTACGAATATATATCGCGCCATGGAAAAATATTATAGCGATTTTTTTTTTAAAAACAAAGATTATTTTAGATTTTCAGGGATCTGTGGAAGACTTTTATTTTCCTCTTTTTTCTTTTCAAGGTCTATAACTGATTGAACTTCTTTAATTTCATCGTGTGAAATTGAAACTAGCACAATGCTAGTAGTAATAAAAAAAACAGCTACAATTGATGTAAATTTAGTGAGAAAATTACCTGCAGTTCTTGAGGTTGTGAAATTGTCTTGTGAAACACCAAGTCCTAAGGCACCACCTTCGGATCTTTGAAGTAAAATAACTATTACTAAAAGAACTGCTAGGATGATATTTACGGTTAGTAGAATGCTTTCCATATGTATTATCTATAGTAATTCTTTATTATATCAATAAATTTTTTATCTGACTTTGAGGCTCCACCAATTAAAAAACCATCGATTTCATTTAAGTTTTTAAATTGACTAATGTTATCGGCATCAACTGATCCGCCATACAAGACTAATGGTGAACTTGGTTTTTTGAAAATACTTTTTAATATTTTTTTGATAAATATAGTTGTCTTTAATAAATCTTCAGATTCAGGAATTTTTCCCGTTCCGATAGACCAAATTGGTTCGTAGGCAACTATGATATCTCTGGAGTTGAATTTTTTTTCTAAAACATTTTCAATTTGATTTTTTAAAACGTTAAAAGTTCTATTTTTCTTTTTATCTATTTTATTTTCACCTATACAAAAAACAACTTTCAATTTATTGTTTAGTGAGTTCTCAACTTTACTTTTGAGCATTGCATCAGTATCACCTTCAGAGCGATTGTCTGAATGTCCTACAATGACGTATTGTGCCCCGATACTTTTGATCATTAATGAGCTTATAGATCCTGTATTAGCGCCAAAATTATCCTTATGATAACAATTTTGAGCACCAATAGAAATTTTTTGATTTGATAGCTGCTTTGCATAAGTTTGGATTAGTGTATATGGCGGTGTAATAACAGTTTTGTATTTCTTGTTAAATTTTTTATCAGATTTAATAAATCTATTTATTTTATTAAGAATAGTAATCGATTTAGGAACTCCAAACATCTTCCAGTTCCCAATAAAATACTTTATGTTATTTGCCATATTTAATGTTTTAATCTATATGTGATGAAAATATAATGTTCTAATAGATTAAAAAAATGCTTACATCAATAAGAAAAATTACAACATCTTTTTTGGCTAAAGTTCTAATAGTCATAATTATTTTACCATTTCTGTTTTGGGGTATGGGAGATGTTTTCAGAGGTGGAAATCAAAATATTTTAGCAACAATAGACTCTGAGAAGATAAGTGCACAACGTTTTGTTGAATACGTTAATAGACTTGGCTTAAACGAAGAGCAAAGAAAAAATTTAGGTAAAACTGATTTATTAGATAAAATTTTATCAGACTATATTGGTAAAAAAATTATTTCCCTCGAAATAAAAGATCAAGGAATTAATTTGAGTAATCAGTCACTTAGGGAAATTATAACTACGGACGAAACTTTTCTAGAAGATAGTAAATTTTCTAGAACTAAATATGAAAAGTTTTTACTAGAAAGTGGGATAAGCGCTCCACTTTTTGAACAAAATATTGCAGAGCAAGAAAAAAAAAGACAGTTATTAACTTTTTTATCTCAAGGCATTCTCTTGCCTGAGGCGTTAATCAAAAAAGAATTTGAGAGTGAAAACCAGATAAAAGAAATTCAATATCTGGATTTAGATAAATTATATAAAAATTTTCAAGTTAAGGATAAAGATATAAAAAAAACATATGAAACTAATAAAGCTTTTTTTGTACAAGAATTCAAAAAAATAAATTTTACAGAACTTTTACCAAATAATTTAACTGGGCAGAAAAAATATAATGAAACTTATTTTGAAAAAATTGATGAAGTTGAAAATGCTATCTTAGATGGTAGTAAAATGAGTGATTTTGTAAAAATGTTTAATCTTGCACTGACTACTATAAGTGAAACTAATCGACTTAAAAAAAATAAATCTGGGAAAGATATAATAAAAGTTAATGACGTTCTTTTTAAAAAAATGTTTAACATAGTTAAAACAAATAAACCGGAACTGATAAATATTAATAATAAATATTATTTAAGCGAAATTTCTACAGCTGAAAAAATAAATAGGTCTTTAGATGATGTGGAAATTAGAAAAGCAATAATTTCACAATTAAGAATAAAACATACTATAGAAAATAATACAAAAATTGTAAAAGAAATGTCTGAAGGAAAGTTTAAAAATGAACAGTTTAATAAAATTGGAAAAGATAATTCTATAGAAATTAAAAAAGTCATTCTTACAAATATTAAAGATGAAACGATTTTTACCAGTAATATAATAAAAGAAATTTTTAAAATTACAGATGGTGAATTCCAGCTAGTTACTAACAGTACTCTGAGCAAAAATTATATAATTTTTTCAGAAAAAACTAAAAAATTAATATTTAAAAAAGATATAAAAGATTATGAGAAGTACAAATCTAAAGCAAAACTTAGTCTAGCAAACCAAATATATAATACTTTTGATAGAACCATTAACGACGAGTATGATGTTGAAATAAATCAAAAAGTTTTAAGTCGTATTAAAAATACTCTGTAATGAAACTAAATATTAGTTTTAATTCTTTTAAAAAAAATCATAAGTTAAAAAAAAATCAACTAATCTATAAAGTTAAAATTTGTAAGGACTACAAGCAAGTTGAAAATATATTTAATTTTTTACTAGTTGAAAAAAATAGTTTTATATTTGAATCTGTTGAAAAAGGAACAATTAGAGGTAGATATACAATTGTGGGGCTTAACCCAGATAAAATATGGGATATAAATAAAAATATTATTACTGAAAAATTTGAAGGTAAGAAAAGAATAATAAAACAAAAACCTTTAAATTTTTTAAATGGTTTAATTCATAATTTTAACTTCAAGATACCTAAAGGGGTTCCTAAAATGGCATCGATGTTAGTTGGATATTTTTCGTATGACGTTATTAGATATGTAGAAAAAATACCAGATAGATGTATTGATGACCTTAAAATACCTGATGTGAGATTATCTAGGCCTAAAAATCTAATAATTTATGATAATTTAAAAAAGAAAATTTTTTTTGTTGAAAATATTTATGCTGAGACAAAAATTAAAGATTACTTTGAAAAATATCAATCTATTAAAAAAAAATTTGAAACTTTTGAAGATTACAGCAATATAAAATTACCTATAAAATTTAACCATATAAAAAATAAAAATAAAATTAAAAGTAACGTTTCAAAAAAACAATTTAAAAATTATATAAAAAAAGTAAAAAAATATATTTCTAAAGGAGATATATTTCAGGTAGTTCTAAGTCAAAGATTCGAAAGAAAAATAAACAAAACGCCTCTTGAAATTTATAATTACTTAAGATTATCAAACCCTTCTCCATTTATGTTTTATTTTAATTTTGAAGATTTTAAAATTCTTGGTAGTAGTCCAGAAATTTTGGTCAGATTGAGAGATGACAAGATAACTATCCGACCCATAGCAGGCACGAGGCCTAGAGGAAGCACAAAAGCCCAAGACTTAAAATATAAAAATGAACTTTTAAGAGATAAAAAAGAACTAGCAGAACATTTAATGTTGCTTGATTTAGGTAGAAATGATGTTGGCAAAGTATCAAAAGTTAATACCGTTAATGTCACAGAGAGTTTCAATGTAGAGAAATATTCTCATGTTATGCACATTGTTTCAAACGTAGAAGGAGAATTTGATAATAGAAATTCAATGTTTGAAGCTTTGCTTTCTGGATTTCCTGCAGGAACTGTAAGTGGTGCACCAAAAATTAGAGCCATGGAGATTATTGACGAACTAGAAAAAAATAAAAGAAAACTTTACGCAGGAGGCATAGGGTATTTCACATCTAGCAAGGAATTTGACACTTGTATTACCTTGAGAACGGCTTTAATTAAAAATGATAAATTTTATGTTCAGTCAGGAGCTGGTATTGTTGCAGATAGTGTTCCGGAAAAAGAATATCAAGAAACCGTAAATAAAGCTAAAGCACTAATGAAAGCGGTAGACTAAATGAAAGTACTCCTTATAGATAATTACGATAGTTTTACATATAATTTATTTCACTACATTTCAAAATTCAATTGTAAAGTTGATGTCATTCGTAATGACAAGATAAAATCTAAAGATATTATTAGAAGCAAGTATAAAAAAATTGTTATATCTCCAGGACCTGGTAATCCATCTCAAGCTGGAAACTGTCTTGAAATTGTTAAAGACCTTCATAAAGATTTTTCAATTTTAGGTGTTTGTTTAGGTCATCAAATTATAGGACAGGCTTTTGGTGCTAGTATAGTAAGAGCAAAAAAACTAATGCACGGGAAGGTGAGTAAAATCTATTTTAAAGAAAATGTGATATTTAAAAATATTATCTCACCTTTTGATGCCACTAGATATCATAGTCTTATAATTGACAGGAAAATGTTTCCTGACTGCTTGGGCATTACCGCAGAAACAAAAAATAAAACAATAATGGGTATTAAGCACAACAAATATGATTTATACGGTTTCCAATTTCATCCTGAAAGTATAAGTACCAAAATTGGAATGCAATTAATTAAGAATTATATAAAACTTTAGATAACATGACAGACTTTATTAAGAAATTAGAATCTAGGGAAAACCTTTCTTTCGAAGAGAGTAAAGCTCTCTTTTCAAATATTATGGAAGGTAATTATGACGAAGTAAATATTGTTAAAATTCTTGAGTCTCTTTCTAAAAAAGGAGAAACAAAAGATGAGTTAGCAGGCGGAATTTTTGTGATGAGGTCTAAAGCAACTGCTGTAAAAGCCCCTGCCGGTACTATTGACACATGTGGAACAGGAGGCGATGGAAAAAACTCTCTAAACATATCAACAGCTGCTGCGATTGTATTAGCAAGTATGGGATTAAAAGTCGCAAAGCATGGAAATAAAGCAGTTTCATCTAACTGTGGTTCGGCGGATGTTTTAGAAGCTTTAAAAATTAAAATAAATTTAAAGTCTGATGAGGTTGAAAGATCAATAGAAAAAGTTAATTTTGCATTTATGTTTGCCCCTAATTACCATCAAGCAATGAAATATGTGGCTGGTGCTAGAAAGAAAATTGCAAAAAAAACAATTTTTAATTTAATTGGACCTTTGAGCAGTCCGGCGCAAGTTAGAAAACAAGTGGTTGGCGTCTTTGATGAAAAATGGATGATCCCATTTGCTGAAGCCTTAAAAGAAAATAAGGTTGAAAATGCAATGATTGTACACAGTGAAGATGGAATGGATGAAATTTCTCCTTTTGTAAAAACTAAAATAATAGAACTTAATAATAATACAATAAAAGACTTTACAGTTAACCCGAGTGAATTAGGTGTTTCAAATAAAAATAAAGAAAATTTAAAAGGTAAAAATGCCGACTACAATGCTCAAAAAATAATTGATATATATAAAGGTGAAGATAATGAATTTTCTGATGCAGTCGCATTAAACGCCTCCGCTGGTTTAATTGTTGCCAATAAACAAAAAAACTTTAAAAATTCTTACAATTTTGTAAAACAGCATTTAAAATCAGGAAAAGTTTTTGATCATTTACAAAAAATTCAAGCTATTTAATGCAAAATATTTTAGAAAAAATTGTTAATCAAAAAAAAGAGGATCTTATAGAGGTAAAAAAAAAAAATTCTTTAACTTTTATCGATCAAAAGATTAAATCTATAGATAACTTTTTAGATTTCAAAAAAACTTTAATAGATCAAGAACGGGAAAATTGTGTTTCTTTAATTGCAGAAATTAAAAAATCAAGTCCATCTGCAGGAGTTATAGTAAAAAAATTTGATCATATTAAAATTGCAGAAATATATTCAAATAATGGTGCTACATGTCTATCTGTGTTAACTGAAGAAAAATTTTTTTTAGGTAATTTAAACTACATTGAAGAGATAAAAAAAAAAATTAAAATTCCAATTCTTGCTAAAGATTTTTTTATTGACCCCTATCAAGTTTCTTATTCTAAAAGTTTTGGATGTGATTGTATTTTAATTATACTGTCAGCTTTATCTAGAAAACAATCCGATGAAATTTATGAAGAAGCTCTAAAAAACAAGTTAAGTGTGATCGTAGAAATCCACAATGAAGAAGAAGCTGAGTATGCTCTCAAATATGAAAAGGCTATAATTGGTATTAACAATCGAGATCTTAAAAATTTAGAAATATCTTTAGATAATTCAGTAAAAATGCATAAAAAATTAGTTTCACATAAAAGTCCATTGGTTTCTGAAAGTGGAATAAAAAACAAAATAGATGCTCAATATATTTACGATAAAACTGGCATAAAGAATTTCCTGATAGGTGAATCACTTCTCTCTAGCGGCGAAACTGGGAAGTTAATTAAAGAAATACTTTCTATTAACCTTTAAAATAGCCATTAATTAGCCATTGATTTTAAAAAAGAACTTTTGTAGAACATAGATGTACAGGTTTTGTTCTTATGCTTACAAAAAAACAAAAAAATTTATTACTTTATATAAATAAAAAAATTAGAACTTCAGGCATCTCTCCTTCTTATGAGGAAATGAAAGAATCGCTCAACCTAAAGTCGAAATCGGGCATCCATCGTCTTATTTCAGCTCTTGAAGAAAGAGGATTCATTAGAAGACTGGCACACAAAGCAAGAGCACTAGAGGTTGTTAAGCTGCCTGAGAACGCAAGCGCAAATGATATTTTTAATACATTTACTCCAAGTGTAATTAAAGGTGGTTTAGATACAACACCTAATACAGAAAGTGAAATTTCAGTTCTAGGAAGCATTGCTGCCGGGACGCCTATCGAAGCAATACAACAAGAAGTTGATAGGGTTTCATTACCAGAAAACTTACAAAACAACGGTGAGCACTACGGTCTTAAAGTTAAAGGCGACTCTATGATCGAAGCAGGAATTAATGACGGTGATACTGTGATAGTTAAAAAAACTAGTAATGTTGACAGTGGAAAAATAGCTGTTGTTTTGATTGACGACCAAGAGGCTACTTTAAAAAGAGTTAGAAAAAAAGGCAATACGATTGCGCTTGAAGCGGCAAATAAAAACTATGGTACTAAAATATATGCTGCATCTAGAATAAAGATTCAAGGAAAATTAGTTTCTTTGTATAGAAACTTCCACTAAAATAGTCTAGTTAGATAAGATGAGTTTTGTTTGTAGGTTTGCGCCCTCTCCTACTGGGCCTCTTCATATTGGTGGTGTTAGAACAGCTTTATTTAACTGGTTGTTAGCTAAAAAAAATAATGGAAAATATTATTTACGAATTGAAGATACGGATAAAGAAAGATCGAATGATGAATTCAAAAATCAAATAATAAGTTCATTATCTTGGTTGGGTATTGAACATGATGGCGAAGAATATGTGCAATCAAAAAATATAAGCAAACATGTAGCGATAGCAGATGAACTGTTTGAAAAAAGTTTTGCCTACCACTGCTATTGTACATCTGAAGAACTTGAAGAACAAAAAACTTTAGCTAAAAAAAAAAGCTTGCCTTTTGTTTACAACCGTAAATGTAGAGAGCTAAAAGATAAAATAAATAAACCTTCTGTTTTAAGATTTAAAAGTAAAATTTCAGGATCAGCTTTAATCAAAGATCTAGTTCAAGGTGATAAAAATATTTCAAATTCAACAATAGAAGATTTTGTAATCTTAAGAAAAGATAAAACACCTACATACCAGTTATCAGTAACTGTTGATGATCATGAAATGAAAATTTCACATGTTATTAGAGGTGACGATCACATGATAAATTCTTTTAAGCAAAAACAAATCTACGAAGCTATGGACTGGGTGGTTCCAAACTTTGCTCACATACCATTAATTCACAGTGATAAAGGTAAAAAATTATCTAAAAGAGATAACGCCTCTACGTTAGAAGACTACAAGAAAATAGGGATTATGCCTGATGCATTAAGAAACTATTTACTCAGATTAGGTTGGTCTCACAAAGATAAGGAAATATTTACTAAACAAGAAAGTATTGATTTATTTAACTTAAATGGGGTTGGGAAATCGCCTTCAAAATTAGATATGTCTAGAATACTTTCAATGAATGAAACTTACATTAAAACAATCGATGAAAAGGATTTGTTTAAATTATTTAAGGAATACGTTTCAAAATATAAGAAGCCTTTTGATGCTTCAAAAGATTCTATTCTTATAAAATGTATTATTTTTTTAAAAAATAAAGCAAAAACACTAGAAGATATCTTTAATAACGCTCAGTACATAATAAAAGATGAGGTAAAAATTGGTGACGAAGATCAAAAACTATTGGATGATCAATCTAAATTAATAATAAAAGACTTTATATCTAATTTTGAAAAAATATCTTCTCCAAATAAAGAAAATTTAGAGCCATTAATTAAATTATTAATTGAAAAGTACCAGACTAATTTTAAAGGAGTTGGCCAACCATTGAGAATTGGATTAACAGGTTCTAGATTTGGACCAGGTATATACGATGTAATTCTATCTCTTGATAAAAACGAAGTTGTTAAGAGATTAAAAAAATGTAATTAATGAAAGAAGCTACCTCATTTAGAATTAGAAAAAGTTCATTTTACAATAAAAAATTGGACACTCCATTTAAAATTAGTAGATCTAAATTAAGTAATTTTCTAAGCTGTAAAAGATGTTTTTACTTGGATCGTGTTGTGGGATTAAAGGAACCGTCTATGCCAGGTTGGGCATTAAACAGTACTGTGGATGAACTTTTAAAGAAAGAATTCGATCAGTATAGAAGTAAGCAAAAGCCACATCCTATGATGGTTAGACACAATTTAGACTTTGTTCCTTTTCAGCACAAGGATTTAGATATATGGAGAAACTCTTTGAAAGGTGGAATTTCATATTTAGATAAAAAAACAAATTTAATAATCCACGGTGGTATAGATGATATTTGGTTTGATCTTAAAGAAAAAAAACTAATCGTAGTAGATTACAAGGCTCAATCTACAAGTTATCCTGTAAAAACACAGTCTTATTTAAATAGTGAATGGCATTTAAGTTATAAGCTACAGATGGATATCTACGTTCATATTTTAAGAAAAATGAATTTTGAAGTTTCTAATATATCTTATTTTTATGTCTGCAATGGTGAAAAAACTAATAATAAGTTTGAAAATAAAATGGATTTTAAGAGCACTCTTGTTCCATACAGGGTGGATACTTCATGGATAGAAGGTAAGTTAACTGAAATGAAAGAAGTCCTTAATTTAGATAATCCACCTGATATTGTGCCAACTTGTGAAAAATGCGCATATTTAAAAGGTGGGAAGAACTACTTTTAGAAATCTAAATATAAATGAAGAAATATATTAATAAAATTCAGACAATTGCTTTCTGTGGACTTATTACTTTTTTATTTTTGATTATATCGTTAATATTTTTAGAATGGGCAGTTAAATTTTCATTTTGGGATGGGACTTTAGGTGTTTTCTATTTATCATTAAATATATTCGAAAAATTAATAGTTTTATGGTTTTTGGGAATCCCTGTTTATTTGATAAAAATAATATTTGAGCGAAAATGATATAATTAATATATAACTATTAAATGACAGGCTACTTAGCTTATTCGATCTATTCATATATTGCCTCCTTAATTAGCTGGAGAATTGAAAAATTATACAAAAATCAAAATGATGATAAACAAGTAAAAGTATGGTTTATATTAAAAAATATTTTTAGAGTTACAGGTACAGCTCTTTTAATTTCTCATTTGTTGTTTTAAATATTGCTAACATTTTTTCACCTAACAACATGACACTCCTTCTTTAATAATTATTATAATTAATTTATGATACATAATTACGACGTTATTATAGTTGGAGCAGGTGCTGCGGGATTAATGAGCGCTATTGAGTCTGGCAAAAGAGGAAGAAAAGTTCTTCTGTTAGAGCATTCAAAAAAAATAGGAGAAAAAATTCGTATATCAGGTGGTGGTAGATGTAACTTCACTAATATAAATACCCATCAAGATAAATTTATTTCAAAAAATCCTAAATTTATAATATCTGCTTTAAACCAATACACCCAGAATGATTTTATAAAATTGATTAAAAAACATAACATTAAATTTCACGAGAAAAAACTTGGTCAACTTTTTTGCGATGAAAGCGCACAGCAAATAATTGATATGTTGCTTATAGAATGTCAAATAGCAGGCGTCATTTTAAAAAAGAATATGATTATCGAAGATGTTGCTAGTGTAAATGGTCAATATGTTATTTCAATTCAATCTGATAAATATCTTTGCGATTCATTGGTTATAGCCACAGGTGGTTTGTCTGTTCCTAAAATTGGTGCAAGTAAATTTGGATACGAAATTGCTAAAAAATTTAATTTAAAAATTGTTAACCCATTACCCGCTTTAGTTCCTTTGACTTTTAGTGAAAAAATACTCTCTATGTGTGAGGAACTTAGTGGCTTATCTCTAGGAGCAATTGTTTCATTCAATAAAACTTTTTTTGAAGAAGGGATGTTGTTTACACACAGAGGACTAAGTGGACCATCAATATTACAAATTTCTTCTTACTGGAAGCAAGGTAGCAGTATTAGGGTTAATCTTTCCCCAAAAATAGATATTTTTAGTTTTTTAATAAATAAAAAAAAATTAAATCCTAAGCAAAATATCAATACTATAATTTCAGAAATTATTCCTAAGAGATTAACTTATATAATTTGCAAAGAAAATAATATTGACGGCAACATAAGTGAGTTATCTAATAAAATTTTAAAACAGTTAAGTAATTCTATTAATACATGGGTTGTGATTCCCACAGGATCTGAGGGTTACAGAACTGCAGAGGTTACACTGGGAGGTGTAGATACTGATGAAATTTCCTCAAAAACGATGATGTCATTAAAAAATCCTGGTTTATTTTTTATTGGAGAGGTAGTAGATGTTACTGGTCATTTAGGTGGTTACAATTTTCAATGGGCTTGGTCATCAGGTTTTGTGGCTGGACAATATACTTGAAAATGAAAACAGAATTAATAATGAAAAAATTCATTAAAAATAATTAAAAAAATTATTAGTTTATAAAAACTGATAGCATTAAAAAGATTTATTTTTTTATCAACTTATCTTTTGCATTTAACTTAAGTTTTTTTAGTGTTCTTAGATCGTGCCAACTTTTCTGCCCTCTTTTCAAGTTTCTTTCTTTTTCAGCAATATTAACTTTTTTTTTTAAATCTTTATGTTTTTCCTTAATTTTCATTTACTTTACAAAGTTGCATATAAAACTTTTTCGATCTTTAATTTACCACAAAAAAAATAAGTAAAATACAGTTGGAATTACCTTAAAAAAACTAGAGTTAATGAAGCCCGTTAGCAGTTATCTTTAAAATCATTTCTTCATAAGAAATGTTAAGATTTATCAAACAAGATCTATAAAAATAACCTTTTCTAATACCTGGCATTAAGTTTGCTTCTATAAAATGAGGTTTACCCAAATGATCTAGTTTAAAATCAATTCTTCCAAAAGATTTTCCTTTTAAAGCCATGAAAGATTTTTTTGCAAGTACTGACAGTAAATCAAAAATTTCTAGATTTAATACAGCCAAAACTTCTTCTTCATCGTTTCTCTTGATATCAAAATCTAAAATATGATGTCCATTTATATTTTTTTTTACTATAATTTCTACAGGCATGGCTTCAATCAAACCTGTAATATTATCTTTAAATATTCCTACGCTATATTCTCTTCCAGATAAATATTTTTCAACTAAACAACGTGAGTGTTGATTATTCTTAACTTCTAATACTTTTTTTTTATAACTTGTAAAATTATGAACTATTGAGTTTCTATCTATACCTCTGCTATCACCTCCGGTGATTGGCTTAACAAAAAGAGGAAACGATATTGGTATAGTTTTTTTGGTTTTATGCTCACCTGGTCCAGTTGTAAAAAAGTCTGCTGTGGCAATATTTGATTTCTGCATAATCTTTTTTGCTCTACTTTTATTACTTTCTTTTAGTAATGATGATTTATTCGATGCTATATATAAAATATCATTAAGCTCCAAATAGTCATTTAACCAAATTTTTTTATTTTTGAAATAAAAATATTTAACACCAGAAAAAACTAAATCTGGTTTACGTAGAGCTAGTTTTGTTAAGTCTTTTTTTGTTTTGATATTTGTAATTAAAACTTTTTGGTAGTGTTTAGATAATATTTTACAAATTAATAATTCATCTAAAACAATTCCAACATTAGCTTGATTGCTCTTTAAATCTTTAGATTTTGGGACGATAACTATTTCGATTGATTTATTAATTAGGTTATAGGGTATCTTATTTTTAGGAAAGGAAACTATATTTTGAGAGATATGTTCAAATATGTCGGTCTTATTTATTGATAAATTTTTGTTGTTCATGTTAAATAGGGCAATAAAAAGATCCACAAACTATGTGTTTGTTAGCTTATTATTTAAAAATTTTGAAAATATTTGCTAAAATAAAGGATTATACCTTATTAGATAATATCTAAAAAAGTTACCATGTCATGCTTGCTAAGAATTAGATAGTTAATTAAATATTTTATTGTTTGTTGCTATTATCATCTTCGTCGACAGGTTTTTGCTCTAAATTATCTATTTTAGATTCTTCTTGCGTTTGATCTTGCTCTAAATTATCTATTTTAGATTCTTCTTGTGTTTGTTCTTGCTCTAAATTATCTATTTTAGATTCTTCTTGTGTTTGTTCTTGCTCTAAATTATCTTTTTTAGATTCTTCTTGCGTTGGATCTTGCTCTAAATTATCTATTTTAGATTCTTCTTGTGTCGGTTCTTGCTCTATATTGTCTGTTTCAGTTTCTGCCTCTGCTAGTTCTTGTTCCGTACTATCTAGTTGTGTTTCTTTTTTAAATTCGTTTTTTGAATAATCAATTGTACTGCTGATTGTTGAGTTATTTCTTTGTCTTAAATAAAAATATGTTCCTGTAATTACAACTAATATAGAACCTAGTGCATATAAGGCAAATTTTACCCAATTTGTTTCTGGGTTATCTAAATTAATTATTTCTTTATTTTCTTCTTTTATTGGAACAGACTTCAATTCTTCCCTTATTAACTTTGGCTCTTTTGGTTCAACCTTAGCTATTTCCTTGATTGGCTCTGGCTCTTTTGGTTCAACCTTAGCTATTTCCTTGATTGGCTCTGGCTCTTTTGGTTCAACCTTAGCTATTTCCTTGATTGGCTCTGGCTCTTTTGGTTCAAGCTTAATCTCTTTTTTTATTGGTTCTAACTTTGATGTATCAGTTTTAACTTTAATTGTTTTTTCTATATTCTGAACTTTTTTAGCATCTTTATTTATATTTTCAACGATTAGAAAACTAAAGATTAAAGCAAAAAACAATCCCATATCAAGGAATACTATATTTCATTAATCTAATAAATCTACATTATTAATTGTCGTAATGTGAACAATTTTCAAAATGATTAAAGAAATCTATTTAACGCCTGACTAGCTAATATGGCTGAAGATTCTCCTGTTTTAAGCCCCTGTAACACTATTTGAGTTTTATTTACCTGTTCCTCAATTTTTAATGGGGTTTCTAAAAAAGAACTTACAATTTTATGAATATTTTTTGAATTACATTTTGACTGCAAAAGTTCTGGTATGATTTCTTCATTTGCAGCAATATTAATAATATTTACATATTTAGTCTTAACTAGCATTTTAACTATAAAAAAATTAATTAGATTCATTTTGTAAATAATAATTGATGGTATTTTTGAGCTAGAAACTTCCAACGAAACTGTTCCTGATTTAACCACAGCAAATATCGATTTTTTTAGTAAATGTGATTTAATCTTATTATCGCTAACAACTTCACAGTTAGATACATCTGCTTTTTTTATGTAAAAATGTATTAACTCGTTCTGCTCTCTGTTCGCATGGAAAACATACATAATATCTTTATACTTATTATCCATAAGTTTAATAAAGCTAAGCAATATTGGCATAAGAACATTGATTTCTGAAATACGACTTCCTGCAAAAATAGATATAATTGCTTTATTCCTTCCTACTACCTGGTTAATGTCAATTTTATCATCATACTTACTTTCTAATAATGGATGTCCTACAAATTCACAGCTTATATTTTCTTTTTCAAAATATTTTTTTTCAAAACTAAATAATAATAAAATATGATCTATGAACTTTTTAATTTTTTTTACTCTACCTTTTCTCCAAACCCATACTTGTGGGGCAACATAATGAATTATTTTAATGGTTGGTTTTTTATTTTTTACTCTTTCCGCTACTCTTAACGTAAAGTCTGGGCTGTCAACTGTAAAAAGAATATCTGGATTAAAATCTAAAATTGCTTTTACTGTTTGATTGATCTTATTGTTAATTTTAAATAAATTTAATAATACGTCTGTAAAACCTAGATAAGTGATATCTTTTAAATCAAAAATTGATTTAACACCTAGAGATTTAAGATTGTCACCACCAATAGATAAGTATTCAACACTGGGATTAATTGTTTTTAAATTTGAAATAACTTTAGAAGCTAATTTATCTCCTGATGGCTCCCCAGTAACTATAAATATTTTTTTCATTTTACGACAATAAACATTTTATTTTTATTCGCAGATTGAATTAGCAGTTTTTTATTTAAACAAACATTTTGTTTGTTTTTTAGAACTATTCCTTTTAAACCTGCTTTTTTACATTGGTCTAGAGTTTTTAATCCAACTGTAGGAAGGTCAATTCTCAAGTCTTGTTTTTTTTTTGGAAACTTAACCAAAACTCCTTTAATTTTTTTTTTATTTTTAATTTTAATTAACATTTGTTCTGTTCCACCACTTCCTTCTACAGCTAAAACTTTGTTATCTCTAACAACGGTACCCTGGCTATAATTGTAATTATTTAATTTACTCAAAATTAAAATAGCTTTTTTAATATCTTCTCTATCATTTCTGTTGGGATTTAATTTTGTATATGTGCCTTTTTTAAGTGTAAGCATTGGTGTAAAATACAAAGAACTCAGAGTCCTTATCTTTTCTTTCTTAAAAATATTAATTACTTCCTTCAAAATAGCTACGTCACCAACTTTTGATGCTTTAATAATTGCTGGTAAGTAATAAATACCCTTGAAATCTAATTTTAGTTTTGAAAATTTTGGTTTATTTATTTTTCCTGCAAAGATTACTTTTTTGCATTTGTGATCTTTTAAAATATTTAAAATTTTTCCAATTTGTCCTATTGATACAGTGTGTGAGTTCTTGTCTTTCTTAAAAATTTTTTTTTTAGTTAAATCTATAATTAAATATTTATTTTTTTTTTTTTTGATATGTTTAAGAATTTCTTTTGGGAAATTATTTTCTCCAAATACCAAGCCAATCATTTTACTCATTGTTTATTGGTGTGCATATTGGTCTTTTTTTATCTTTAGAAATAAAATTAATCACTTCATTAACAAGTTCATTCTCTTTAAATTCATCTTTAATTTTACTCAAATTGTTATGTAGGTTTGTGGACGAAAATATACTTTTGTACGCTTTATCTAGGTCCATTATTTTTTTATTATCATAATTACTTCTTCTAAGTCCTATTAGGTTTAAGCCTTGTAAATAATTTCTATTGCCAACTGATAGTCCAAATGGGATTACATCTTTTAACACACCGGTCATTCCTCCAATCATTGCCAGTCGTCCAATTCTTGTATATTGTTGAACTGCGGAGTTTCCACCTATTACTACTGAGTCTTCGATAGTCACGTGGCCACCTAAAGGGACGTTATTAGCTATGATAACATTATTTCCAACTTTGCAATCATGAGCAACATGTGATGAAATCATAAATAAACAATTATTTCCTATAATTGTTTTTCCGCCTCCTCCTTTTGTACCTGGATTAATTGTTACATGTTCTCTAATTGTGTTATTTTCCCCAATTATTAAACTATTGGGTTCATTACTGTATTTGAGGTCCTGTGGTGCAGTTCCTAAACTCGCAAATGGAAAAATTTTAGTTCCTTTTCCTATTTTGGTATTTCCTTCTATGTGTACATTTGAAAAAATTTCAATATTGTCTTCTAATTCTACAAACTCACCAATATTACAAAATGGCCCAATTTTAACATTTTTTCCAACTTTAGTATTTTTTGAAATAACTACAGATGTATGTATCATTTTTTATCTACTATAGTTGCTGACCACTCTGCGTCAGCCATTCTTTTTCCATCAACTTTGGCTGTGCCTTTGTATTTCCACACTCTTCCATGTGATCTTGTGGCTTCAATTTCTAAATGAAGTTCGCAGTCTGGAATAACTGGATTTCTAAATCTTGCTTTATCGACACCCATTAAAAAAACTAATTTATTTTTATACTCTTTTGGGTCAACACCATAAGCTGTTAATGCAGCGGCAGCTTGCCCAAAAGCTTCAACTATTAACACACCTGGCATAACGGGTTGGCCTGGAAAATGACCTTGTACATAAAAACCGTCTTTTTTAACATACATTATCGCTGTAGCTGATTTTAAATGAACAATATTAACGAGCTTGTCTATTAATAACATTGGCTCTCTATGAGGTAATAAACTTTCTATTTTTTTTCTATCTATTGTATCGTTCATTTTTTTGAATTCCTTATAAAATCTTTTAGAGGTACAGCAGGATAACCCATTACTACAGTACCATCTTTTACATCTTTCACAACACCACTTCCACCAGCAATTTTTACTTTATTTCCTATTTTTAAGTGACCTGATACTCCTGCTTGACCACCAATTGAAACGTTATTTCCTATAACAGAACTACCAGCAAAACCAACTTGACCTGCGATCATACAATTATTTCCTATTCTAATGTTGTGTGCGACGTGAACCTGATTATCTAAAAAGGTATTTTCACCTATTACAGTATCGTTGATAGAACCTCTGTCTATTGTACAGTTGGCTCCAATCTCAGCGTTTTTTTTTATTAAAACTCTACCAATATGGGGGAATCTTAAATTTTTTTCTTTTAGAGGAATAAACCCAAAACCTTTTAGTCCAATTTTACATCCATCTTGTATAACCACATTTTTTTCAACTATTGAATTTCTTAAAACTACTTGAGAACCAATTGTACAATTTTCATCAATTGAGACGTCGTGTTCAATTATTGTATTGCTACCAATAGTAGTATTTTTTCCTATTTTACAATTTTTTCCTATTAAAACATTTTTTCCAAATCTTACTTTGGGATGCTTGATTTTCTTTGGGGTTTTCAAAGTTAGATCGAGTGTATCAATATCTGCATTTGGGTAGAACTTTTTAGTGATTTTACACAGTTCAAAAAGTACATTTTTAACCACAATAGGCTCACAGCTTTCGGGTAAAGAAGATTTTAGTTTAAACGTTGTTAGGCAAAAAGAAGCTTTTGTCAATTTTGCTAAATCTGTGTAGCGAGCAGATTCTAGGAACGTTAAATCATTTTTTGTAGCATCGGCTAAAGACTTAATGTCTAAAATTTTTATTTTTTTTTTTAATTTTATGTTATCTAAAATTTTATCAAGTTGAAAAGGTCCTTTACTCTCAAAGAAAATATTCTTGCCCATTAAAATTAGTTAATTTTTAAAGATGGTATCTCTTTATTTAAAATAGATATAATCTGGTCTGTAATTTCTAAATTTAAATCACCCATCAGT
>Ga0307995_1000718_pt1 | contig 21945 bp, 23 predicted proteins | sample EllFjometagen262_FD_203132 | JGI IMG/M metagenome (GOLD analysis project Ga0307995, IMG submission 203132) | Marine microbial communities from Ellis Fjord, Antarctic Ocean - #262 | ecosystem: Environmental > Aquatic > Marine > Unclassified | place: Southern Ocean | collected 2014-11-02 | reverse complement strand
ATTACTAAAAAAGCAAGGGGTAATAAATTTGTTAAATCATTCCTCATTAAATCTGAAATATAGGTTACCAACATTGGGGATCCTATATAGTATAGCTTTTCAGGTAAGTTTAACGCTTCTGTTTTTTTAATTACGTTTTTAGCTACTGTATTAACATCGGAATCATTATCTAAACTGAAGATGATTAATGTAGCAGTTTCATCTTCAGAAACAATAGAACCTTTATACATTTCATTGTTTAAAATATTATTCCTTAATAGTTGAAAATCTTTAGGACTTTCAGGCAGTTCATATTCATCTACTAACTTTCCAATTTCAATCCCATAATCCCCCCCCTTAATATTTATAATATTTGTAAGACTAGAAACAGTTGTTATTCCATCGATATTAGCTAAAGTATCTGTAATGATTTGAATATGTTCTAGTACAGAAGTCTGGTAGATATTATCTGTTTCAAGGATAATAACTCCCATATTATTACCTCCAAAATTCTTACCTATTTTTTTTAATAATTTTGCATCTGGGTCTTCATCTGGTAAAGACCTTACGATGTCAGCATCTATTTTAAGACTTCTTATTTCATTTCCAAAGAAAAGAGTGCCTATTAAAACCAACGCGATGATAAGCCACTTTTTAGCTACGATTCCTTTAGAAATATTTTCGAAGTTCAAATCTTATATTTTTTGAAGAAAATGATATTAATATATTCAATTGCTAATTTACTATTTTTTAATTTTATTACCACAATTTAGGTAGAAGTGCTTTCCTTTTTTTAGGATAATCTTTAAAATGACTTTTATACCATTTATGATGTCCAGCTACTCTTGGTAATAAATTAGCTGCTGTCCATATTAAAAAAGTAGTTGCTGGAAAATTCCAAGCCATTAATGCAAAACCAATCCATTGAATAATCTCACCAAAATAATTTGGGCAAGAGATATACTTAAAAAGAAAACCTCTTGGAATTTTATAACCTATTTCGTTTGATTTTCTAAGGTTAATAAGTATGGTATCGCTAATTTGATTTATTAAAAAGCCACTAATAAAAAGTAGCATTCCTAAGTAAAAATTCCAGTTTTGAAATGAAGAAACTTCATAGTGTGCTAAATTAGATAGAAAATATCCATTTAAGCTAGCATTAATAAAATTGAAACCCAGAGCAGAAAGCACAATAGTAATGGGCATTTTTTTTCTTTTGGTTCTGATTCTAAATGGATATATAAAAGTTCTATTAAAATAATGAACTAGCCAAAGTATGCTTAACATAGCTGCATAATTACTCTGATTGGAACTTAAATAAAAGTAGAGTATTATTAAGAATGAAGGCATTTCCATAAGAAACCATCCCAAATTATTAGGAATTTCTTTACCCCAGCCTTTGCTTAGGTGCCTACCATAAGGCGCTCTTACAAATTGCAATAAAATAAATGAAGATACACCAACTAAAGACCAGATAATACAGCATAAATTGAATGTTTCTAAACTCATAAATTTATTTTTTTCTATACCAAGTTAATAAGTCTTGTATCGTTTCAGTAATTGGTCTAACTGAATGATTTAAGACTGTTTTAGCCTTGGAGCAATCCATTTGATTAGGCGCCAGTTTTAAGGTTATTAAACTTTCCTTTGTAATAGGCCAAGGTAAAGAAAATATTTTTTTGGCAACTTTAATAAGCGGTAATATAGCGATTAGAATAGTGATTGGAATACTTACAAAATATTTTTTTGGGTTTGCAATTTTTGCAATTTGTTTGATGCTGTAATAATTGCCTCCAACTAAATAAATCTCTCCTTGTTTACCTAAACTAAGACTATTAATAATGGTTTGTGACAAATCCCTAACATCTACTAAATTATATCCGCCTGTCGTTACAAATGGCATTTTGTAATTAGCCATATCAATGATTGATTGCCCAAAATGTGAAGGTTTATGGTCTGGAGGACCAATAATAGCAGTTGGTCTTATTATAAAAGCTGCTAAGCTAAGATTTTTAATTGCGTTCAGCACCTTTTTTTCAGCAGTTGCTTTTGTCCAATCATACAGAAAATAATCTTTTGTTTTATAGGGTCTATCTTCGGTATACACTTCATTCTTTTCAGTTTCAATAACTGCAGCAGAAGAGCTTATATAAATCATTTTAACTTTTAGATTCACACAAGCATCAATTAAATTTTCAGTGCCAGTTACATTGATATGGTAAACAAGACTTTCATCTTCATTGCCAATGGAAATAATACCGGCCGTATGAATTAATACAGAAGTATTTTTAAGCAACTCTTTCAAGGTAGTTGGTTTTGAAATATCTCCCTTAATCCAATTTAAATTTGGATGAACTATCGTAGGTTTCCTATGGTAATAAAGAGCATTGACAGTATAGTTTTTTTGAAGAAGCAATGTTATCAAACAACTTCCTAAATGACCAGCGCCTCCAGTGATACTTATAAATTTCTCTTTATTCATTTTATTAAAAAAAACAATTGGAAAGATAATCAATTTGCTGAACTATCATTAGTTTAATGATTACTGAAAGTAAGGTGTAATTTTATTAAAACGAATTTCTTCAAAATTTGAAATTATTTTAGTTGCTGCTGTATATTCTTGGTTTTTTGAATGAGGACTTTTAAAAGCCACACAAAATATACCTGCTGCTTTAGCTGCTTTAATGCCATTGGTAGAATCTTCAATGACCAAACATTCATTTTTTGGATACCCTGAAGCCATAGCGGCCTTTATAAATATCTCTGGATGAGGTTTAGACGCTTTTAAATCTGCTCCACTAAGTTTAGCGATAAAATAGTTATTTAGTTCAAATTTGTTAAAAATATTATTGATGGTACCCATAGAAGCAGAAGAAGCTAGTACCAGCGTAATACCGTTTTTATAATAATCCTTAATTAACTCTAAAACACCATCAATTAGATCAAGACTCTCATCATTAAAAAACAGTTCTTTAAAAAAATCTCTTTTAAGCTGAACTAAGGTTTCTGGTGATTCAGATAAATTAAAATGATTGCAAAGTTGTTTGCATATGTTGCTCGTAGATTGCCCCGTAAATGATTCATACAATGCATTTGAAACAGTAATGTTTACGGCATCAAACATTTTGTAATACGCTTTACAATGTAGCGGTTCGGTGTCTACAATGACCCCATCCATATCGAATAAAACGGCTTTTAGCATTATTTTTATTTGCGAAGATACACGATGGTTTGGCTAATTTAATACTAAGTTATTGATTAGTTTTATTTGAATCCAATTGATGTGCAATTTTAATAATCTGCTTTAGTTTTTCTTTACGAGTACCCTCTTCTTTTCGTAATTTATTTTTTTTACGATTGATGAGATTTGTGTGTTTAGCTTTATTTCGAGTGTTTTTCTCTTTTCCTTTTTTGGCCATATTTTTACAAAAATAGAGAAATAATAAAATAGATTTAAAATTGTGATCCTCTTATTATTATAATTATTTATTTATTGTAGCGAAATCAGGAAAACACTCAAGACCTCCGGGTTATGAATCAAATTTCTAAAATTTGGGAAGTGGTGTTTTTATATTGCCAAAAGAAGTTCTTTTGAAGGCCGAACACGACTAATTGAATAGCTTTGTATCAAACAAAGAAGCCAGCTCGTGAGCTGGCTTCTTTCATTCCCATTTAATACTAAAAGGAATATATTTTAAGGCATTATACTAATTTTTAGTTTACATACCAGGCTTAACAGGAGATGTAGTCATGCTCATATCTCGAGTACATACATAGGATCCATCTCGTATTTCAAAGTAGGACATGTAATAACCATTATCTTTTTCATTTCCAGAAACATCAAATAGGGTCCAAGAACCAATTTCAACCGCAGTCTTACCTTCAGCAAATACGTCTACAACCTTATATACACTATAGTTTCCAGTGGTATCTATTGCCATATTTTTCGCAAATTTTTCTGTGATAGCCACCTTACCTACAATGGGTTGTGCATTTCGGCCATAACTTATGGCATCGTCACTGTAATAAACTGCTACTGCATTCGCATCTTTCGCTTTCTCACCTGCAGCAAAGGCATCTTCCATTGCTTGGATTTCGCTCTTCACTTTTTCCATATCCATGACTTCCTTTTTTTCTTTATTCGCACAGGATGAAATCATTAATGCTGTAATTGCTAAAAATCCAAATAATCTAATATTTTTTCTCATAATAATATGTATTGATTGAAAGCCCAATATACAACTAAAGTATTTTGGATAAACTATTCATCGTTCACGTAATTAGCAAAAGATTTTAACTGCATTAATGAAGACCATTTTAGCATTGATAGTATTGATAAAAGTGAAAAAAAACTAACAATAACGTTTCTAAAACCCAGCTAATAAGTGCTAAACGGAAATGTAGTATATTTAAAGGCGTTAGTCTCCATACATAACCCTTAGAAGTAATTTTAAAAAATCAAAATATAAAAAAACATGAAAACAAAAATATTGATTTTAGCAATGGTACTATTCGCTTTTACTTTTGTAAATGCACAAAAGGTTTTTAGCGTTTCAAATGCTGCATATGCAGATGTTAAAGTGTATGTTGTTGACAACAAGGCCTATGCCGATTTGCTGGTTTATAAGGTAGACCATCAAGCTTATGCAGGTAAAAATGATGGTACTTGGTATTTTGTAGACCATAAAGCGTATGCTAAAAAGAAAATATTTTTTGTAGATAACAAAGCGTATGCTGATTTGAATATTTATTTTGTTGACCATAAAGCCTATGCAGGTTGGAAAAATAACTCGAAAAAACAGTTGATGTATTAAAAACTGCTACTGCAATAAAACAGGAGTTCAATTACCTTCACTACAGTAATTATCAGACCCAAATTACCGATAAACATCCAATAAATAAAGGCTTTGCTAGTTAGGTGAAGCTTCCTTTTTTAGGCTTGCAAACTACCGGATAGGTTGTGTTCTCTGCCTCTAGGAAAGATAGGTGGTGTAATAATATTAAAATACAAGCGTTTCATATACAGGAGATGGCTATAAGTCTCCTGAGCTAATTATGTGATTGAGGAGCCTATAAGATAAGCTTTAAAACATGTGATTATGCGACTGAAAAACTTAAATTTAATATTATGAAAAAAATATTTATTATACTATCATTTTTATTTTTAACTGCGATACCATGTATTAATGCACAAACAAATGAACGTGTTGTTTTAGGATATTTCCCTTCTTGGTCAGAAAATTGGACAAGCACAAATCAAAACTCTAAGCTTAGAGAAGTACCAAATTTTGTGAATCATATATTTCTCTCTTTTGCAAAACCCAATTTAACGTATGCATTAGGATCCTATGATATTTCAGGCACAGGAATTGAAATACCTTATGATGGATGCACTTTAAAAGAAAGTGTTTCTGCATTAAATGACAAAGGAATTAAAGTGATTTTATCCATAGGAGGAGAAACTTATTGGGGTTTACCTGAGGCCTATGATATTAATTATCAAGAAATAAAAGACCTAGTTGATGATATGGGTTTTGCAGGTATAGATTGGGATTTTGAACCAAATGGATCATTTGCTACTATTGGTAATGCGGAAAATGTTCAACACTTTATAGATTTCTTTACTAATTCAAGAGCTATAATGCCCCGAAGTGAAGGCTATATTTTAGCTTGTGCTCCTAGTGGTGTGGGTGCTTTAGGAGGTCAGTTAAATGACGATCCAAACAGTCCTTTTGCATTTGCTAATAGAAATGCATTAACAGGAGAAAGTGATACTAATTTGTATAATGGACCCGCAAGCACTAATGGAATAAATTTATTTGGTTTTACTGCTACAGGTCATATGATACCCGTTTTTCAAAGTGTTGGTGACAAGATTGATCTAGTTGCTTATCAAGGTTATAATGCAGGTGGCAGTACTAATCGTTCTATTATGTATGATGCTTTTGCTTATTATGCAGAACAATATGGTTTTTTAATTGCTGCAGGGGTTCATTATCCAAATGAGCCTTGGGGTCCATATTATGAATATACCCATTCTAATGTAGCTTCATTATCTACCCATATACAAGAACACCCTACCCGAAGCGATGATAATGATGGGCTTATGATTTGGCAAATACTTCTTGAAAATTCCTCCAATAATTCTTCCGCTTATTCTTATATGAATGTTTCCTCTTTAGTTTTTAATGGCTCCTCTGAAACAGCTGCCATTCAAAACGCTAATAATTATTCATTATCGCCCTATACTGGGGGATCAGAAGGCTGTAGTTCAGGTGGAGGAGGAAATGTATATTGTGGAATACAAGCATATAATGCTAGTAATGCATACCCTAATTCGAATACTCAAGTCTATTATGAGTGTAAAATATGGCACAATCAATGGTATGCCAACCCTAATGAAATTCCGGGTGTAAATGCTGTTTGGGTGTTCGATAGTTCTTGTGATGAAGAAGATGGCTGCGACATCTTAGGAATCAATGAGCATTTAAATAAGAACATAAAGGTATATCCAATTCCTTCTAATGATTTTATTCAAATTTCAGGCCTGGATACCACAGAAAAAATAAAGATCTATACTGTTTTAGGAATGGAGGTGTTAAAAAACAGTGTTTCAAATAAAAAAATAAATATACAGAGCTTAACTAATGGGCTGTATTTCTTAAAATTTGAAAATGGACATACCATAAGATTTATAAAAGAATAAAAAGACCGAGGTTTGATAATCTGTAACTACTAAAAGCAGCTCATCGTTCCATTTATAAAATAGCTACTATCATTTTAACCTAGATAAGAAATCATCTAATAGAACTTAAAACGTGAAACATAAAATAAATATAGTATTGCTATTAGTAATTGTTTTAACAAGTGTAAAATCATTTTCTCAAACACCTTTCGGAGTTAATTTGGCTGGAGCAGAATTCGGTTCAAATATTCCTGGGATCTTTAATATTGATTATACATATCCTACCATTACTCAATTAGATTATTATCAGTCAAAAGGACTAAACTTAGTCCGTTTACCTTTTAGATGGGAACGAATTCAACCTATTTTAAATGGAAATTTAGATACTGATGAATTGCTAAGGATCAAAGACTTTTTGCAAATAGCAGCAGATAGAAATATGGAAGTAATACTTGATTTACACAATTATTGCAGGTATAAATTAAATGGGATCTATGAAATAATAGGATCTAATAACCTAACCATTGCAAATGTTACAGATCTTTGGACTAAATTATCGTTCGAATTAAATAACACTCCTAATATATGGGGCTATGGCATCATGAATGAACCTCATGATTTATTATCAAATGCAAGCTTGTTTGATACTGCTCAAAGCATTATTAATGGAATTAGAGTTTATGATCAAAATACAAAAATAATTGTTGGTGGTGACAGTTGGAGTTCAGCTGAAAGATGGATGGAATATAGTGCTAATTTAAAAGACCTATCAGACACTTCCAATAACTTAATTTTTGAAGCACACGTATATTTTGATAATGATGCATCTGGAACTTATAATGAAAGTTATGATTTAGAAGGAGCTTACCCGAATATAGGTGTAGATAGGGTAACACCTTTTGTAGACTGGTTACAAACTAATAATCTAAATGGTTTTATTGGTGAATATGGAGTCCCTGCTGATGATACCAGATGGCTTACCGTACTTGATAATTTTTTAAATCACTTAAAACAAAATTGCATCAATGGAACCTATTGGGCAGGTGGACCTTGGTGGGGTAATTATATTCTTTCTAGTGAGCCAAGTAATGGTATTGATAAACCACAAATTAGTATTTTAGAAAATCACCTCACTACCAATTCAAGTTGTCCAACTTTAAGTGTAAAAGATATAAATGTGCCTATCTATAAATTTAAAACTTATCCGAACCCATTTAATAATTATATTTTTATAGAAGGATTAGATGAAGGAGTTTTAGTAGCTATTTACGATATTTAAGGAAGATTAATGATGTCCAGAACACTAAAAAATTCAATAATTAATAATTTAGATATTCTCAAAAACGGCACCTATTTAGTAAGCTATAACAATAAGTTAATTGCAAAAATAATTAAATAACGGGCTTTGATCATACACCTTATAATTAACTGCTAGTTTTGTGTATGCATGCAATTTTAAGATTTACAGATATACAACTAAAACATAAACATTATTTCAGTTTCGTAAAAATGGCAACAGACTATAAAAAGGAAAAATGAATTAAAAAAGCATTTGAAATAAGAAAAAAAGAAAGTAAAAAATAAAAAAATCATTGTCTATGCTAAAATATGAACAAATAAACAGTGCATTTTTTTCTGAAAATTTTAGTTATTTTCTTTCAATGTATGTTGTTCCATTATCTGTAACTCATTGCTGATTCTATTCAGCAATACACCAAAATCATCTTGGTTGATAAGGCTACTTTTACGACCTGGAAAAATCTCTTCTACAGGAAATCTGTAATTAAGATCAATGGTTAATTCATAAAAATTACGAAGTAACTTACCCTTGGTATTTAAAAGAGGAACTTCTAAAATAACGGAATCACTTAAGTTATTTTTCTGATTGGGAACGATCCAAGGACGGCTTGAAATAAGAACATCAGGATCGTGCTTTAATGTTACCTGTTTACTGGGTATTCGTTTTTTATTCGTGTACCATTTATGATTAACTTTGTCATAAGCATCGTAGGTTTCTTTAGCTGTCTTTACTGCATCTAGACTGTCTAATGTTGCTGCGATAATATTTGTTGCTGCTTGGTTAAAAGGGAGTTTTGATTGCAATGTTTTCATACCTATGTGTATCCCAAGTAAGTTTGAATATACGTCCTCAACCGAAAAACTAGAAAATTTTTCTGATATCATAGGTATGGTTGATGCGCCAAACCAAGTAGATATTTCATGCCATAGGGAAAGATCGTATGTTATTTTTCCCGCTAATAGAATACAATCATTATAGTCAAACTCTTCGGGTACATTCAAGTATAAAGTCTTAGTTCCTGCCTCCTTGCGTAAATGCAGAATTAGCTCACCTTTTCCTCTACTATTTAAAATGGTCATGTATAAATAACGCGTCCAATCTATTTGATCTCGTAAGTGACCCATATCAATAAAGCCACCTTTATTTGTATAGATAGTTCCAATGCCTTCCAGCTTATTGCCCATATAGTAATGTTCGCCCAAATCATCAATACTAATTACCTGATCAATGGAAACAAATGGCACGCCCCATAATTTTAAATCATAACCAAAAGCACAGCAGGCTCTAATAATACGAGGAGGAGTTTTGCTTAGATCAACAATATCATCTTGCATACTTTGAGCATATATAGTTATAGAATTAACCATTAACACCATGAATATAAATAACTTTATACTGTATAATATTATTTTGTGGCTTACAGATTTCATGGTACTAGGGAATAAATATTATAGATTGTAGCGCTTTAGCATATCAGGATAGAGCTCATCTTCAACCCACATAAAGTTAGGGAATATGCGAATTATTTTTTCATAGCATAATTTTGCTAGTTGAATTTGATTGGTAGCCTCGTAAGCTTGCCCTAAAACAGTCATAGTATTTATGTACATCCAATTATTAACAACTAGTCCTTGTTTTTCAAAGCTTTTAACTGCCTTTACGAAGTATTTAATTGCTTCAGCTTTATCACCACCAAAAACGGAGGGGCAATAATACAGGGAATTTCCTTTTTCAATATTACCTTGAATATTCTCCGGATCCAGTTCTAGCGATTTGTCTATGTACCTAAGGCTTCTCCTGCCTAAGTAAATAGCCTTTAAATTTGAGATGCCAATGGTAAAACCAATATAAGCTCCCTTGTAAGCTAGTACGGTTGGGTTTTCAGGTGATTTATCTAATAATTCATCAATAATTTTCTCTGCTTTGTCAATGTATTCTTCTGCGGGATCGTATTTTTCAGCAGCAATTAACCAAGCCGTATAACCGTAGTAATAACTGACAAGATCTAACTGCTGCTCAAAACTAGTTAAATCTACATTTTTTTCACACAAATGCATTAATTCCGACCATGTATCCATTTTGCCCCGTGAATACGCTTTGTAAATAGGTTCGTTATAGGTGCTTTGAGAAAAACCCAATTGTATTGCAAGCAAAAAAGCGCTGAGAACTATTACGAATCTTGTAATATATTTCGGTCTTTCCATATTAATTTCTTCTGTTTTTGATTTATGAGTCCTTTAATTATTATTAAAAGAAATATAATGTGCTGTGGCAGGACTAAAAGTAGGTTTTGAACGACTGCTTGTTGACTCGCCAATATTACAAAAATTCGAATACATAGAATACCAGCAAGATAGACAATTAACCACCAAAAACTCATGTATAAATAAACTACAAATGGAGCAATGGTCGTTAAAATTCCAAAAAAAATAGTTGTTAAAATACTATTACCAAAGAATTGAAATATGTTTTTTGTAAATCCTTCTATAGCATTATTGAGTCCACCATACATTCTGCATGAAATATCCTCATCTCCTAATCGAATGTCGCTGGCGAGGCCTTTTTGTTTAAATAATCTCATGATAGCGATATCCTCTACTTGATGGGATTTAAATTTTTCATGAGGCCATATTGCCTTATAAGTACTTGCTTTAAACATCATAAATTGCCCATTGGCAGCTGAAAAGGCTTTGTTCTTTGACTTTCTAATTAGAAAAATCGGAAGTAAACTCAACAAAATCCAATTCATTAGTGGTACTGAAATTTTTTCTCCAAAGGATTTAGCTAGTTGTTTTGGAAATATGGATAGCAAATGAAGGTCGCATTCCTGAAGGTAGCTAATACTGCGTTTGATAAGGTCTTTTTTTACATGTACGTCTGCATCTAAAAAGAGCAATATATCACCAGTAGCAGCTTTTGCTAGTTGGTGGCAGGCATTATTCTTACCCAACCAACCTGTTGGAGGTTGTTGGCCATTGATAAATTTAATAATAGGTTTAAGTGTTGCCCAATGTTTGATGATGCTTTCCGTGTTATCTGTTGAATAATCGTTGTATACAATGATTTCAAATATATTATTTTCAAATGTTGATAATTGCGCTAATAAGTTTCCAATGTTTTCTTCCTCATTTCGCGCGGGTATTAAAATTGAAACTTTTGTGGTTGAGGTAAATGAAGTTGCATTTGGTAAATACGCAAAAGAAAGATAATTAATAGATGCTACCAGCAATCGGATGATTAGTAAACCTAATAGAAAATAACAAAAATAAATCATTTAACTCCTTGTTTGGTAAAACACGATTCAGCAAATTTATTAAATTCTAGTTCTACATCCTCCGCATTTGTATTTTTACTGATGATCTGTGTTTTATAGTAAACGCATATATCGGGTCTATATTTGACTCCATAATTAATAAGATTAATATTATAAACCAATTGGAAATCATTTTTTTTATTTTCTAAAATATAGGAAAGTAAGCCTTTTTCAAAGATGAACTCTCGGGTATATACGCTTCTTATTTTTCCTTGTGGAAAAAACAAAAATAGATTCTCTTTATCTTGTAACATTTCAACAGCATAATTAATACTGTCTATACTAGAACGCCTGCCTTTATTGATTGAACAGGCTCCAACTTTGGTGAATATTTTGTATTTATTCAGCTCTTTTTCAAGCATCATAAAATAAAACCTTCGTTTAAAAATTTTAAAGTTTAACAAAATTTGAATAAATCCATCGTAAAACGAGAAATGATTGCTAATCATAAGAATTGGAAGTCCTTTTTCTTCGTACTGACCTGAATACGTAATGCTCCTAAAAAAAACGGCTATTAGTGCTTTCGCATAATAATTAGAAAATTTTACCCAGTTTTTATTATGATTTGCGCGTATCATTGTTTGGTATAAATATGGTGAATAACTATAACTATAAAAAACCCTAATTGAATAAAAAATAACCAACGCGCAGGCCGGTTGTGTGTATTTATCTTAAAAGTCTGAATCCCCCAATTAAAAATTAACGCTATTAGGAACCAGACCACATAGTTATTTATAGGCGGGTTGTTATTTGAAAATTCCCACATGTATAGTAAAGGGGCTACTTTTTCAAGTAAGAGGTCGTATAACACCATCAGTGATGCTGCACCTATTATAATTGGAATTTTTTTGGAGGTGTATTTAGAGATGATGCTGTTGGAAGCATAGCTTAAGAAAATCCAATTAATTCCGATGACAACAGGTACATTAGCTATTTTAAAACCAAGCCCTCCACCGTAGGCATACACCCCAAATAATTTACCAGTTGCTACCCCAATAATTTCAGCTACAATACTTAGTATAAAAATACTTACTAAAACAGCAATCGTTTTTATATTCCACTCTTTATGGTGTAAAAAGATAGCTACAGTTACTAAAACCAGTGTGTAAGGTGTAATTATTATAAATAAATTGTGGGTGGAAGGTGTAAAATATAAAACCAATCCCACAAGGTAAAAAATGATAAAAGTGATTGGTAGCTCTTCGTTAATAAGGTATTTAATTATCCGATTCATCTATTATGCTGGTATTTCATTAGCAACAATTTTAGCACTAGCTAGACAGAGTGGTATTCCACCACCGGGGTGAACACTTCCGCCAACGAAATACAAATTCTTTACACTTTTAAGAAAGTTTGGATGTCTTAAAAAAGCAGAAAAAATAGCGTTAGAAGAATTCCCGTAAAGCGCTCCTCCTTTACTAAGCGTGTCTTTCTCAATAGTTATCGGTGAAGCAATTTTCTCATATGCTATATAATCTTCAATATTTGTTTTAAGGGATTTGTTAATTTTGTTAATGATATTTTTTTTGGTAGTACGTATCAGTTCATCCCAATTTTCTTTACTATTAGAAGGTGCATTAACCATTACAAACCAATTTTCACAATTTTTGGGTGCATCACTTTTTACCATTTTGGAACTCACAAAAATATAAACGGTAGGATCTATATCGATCGTTTTTTCATTAAATAGATTATTGAATTCTTTTTTATAATCAGCACTAAAAAAAATATTATGCAAATCTAAGTCTGGAAACTCCTTATTTATTCCCCAATAAAATACCAAGGCTGATGATGAAGGTTCCAAACGATCGAATCGTTTTTTAAGTGGGTGATCCATTAGATTATTAGCTAAATAGTTGATGTCGGAGTCAGATACTATTTTATCGAAAGCAATTGTTTTATCCCCAACTTTTAGGCCTACAGCTTTTTTGCTTTTTATATCGATGGACGTCACCAAGGAGTTAAAATTAAAATGAACCCCTTTTTTTAGGGCAAGCTTATAAATGTTCTTTACGATAGAATACATTCCTTGTTCAGGAAAATAGGCTCCCAAATTATTTTCGAGATGTGCTATTACGTTTAGTGTAGCAGGTGCCTTATAGGGGTTAGAACCGTTGTAAGTAGCATACCTATCAAACAATTGAACAAGTAATGGGCTTTTAAAATTACTTTTATTACCAGTATGCATTGTTTTATAAAATCTAATTTTATAAACCTGAAACAGTGATTTTAAAACTGAAAATTTCATTAAATTCTTAACTTTATGTAGGGAGTTAAAAAGGAAAATATCGGCAGTAATTTTGTATATCAACGAAGCATTCTTAAAATAGTTGGAGATATTGGAAGGGTCTTCTCCAAGTTTTTGAACGCATTCATCGGTAAATTTTTGTTGATCTGACCATGCAATAAGACTTTCACCGCTGCTGTAGAAGTACTTACATATTACCTCAAGCTTTTTGTATGCAAAAGTTGATGGAACAGTTTCTCCAGAATCAATATACAGTTCTTCTACTAATTCTGGTAAAGTAAATAAGGAGGGGCCAGTATCGAACCTATATCCTTCTTCATTTATTTCGCTAATTTTTCCACCAGGAAGCGCATTTTTTTCAAATACACTTACTTCATGGCCTTTGGCTGCTAATCTGCAAGCAATAGCCAAACCACTAATTCCTGAACCGATCACTGCAATCTTCATATGGTTTTAGTTTTTTTAGCCCTCATTTCAAAAATATACGTGAGAACTAATGGTGATAATAGCAGTGAGAAATTATAAAACATATCTTCTAGAGGAATTGACAGCACATGAATTCCCAATATTACTTGAGGGTTGTAATTAAAAACAGCTTGTTCAATTCCAGTACCTGTTAAGATTCCATTTATTATAAAAAAAGGAATGAGTAAAATTGGATAGATGGCTAAATAGTATTGTAATAGTTCTCTGGCAAAATAATAACTCAATAAAAGTATCACAGATACTACAAGAAAATTAACAAAAGTATAAATAAGATCTAGGTTTAATAATGAAGTCATAAGGGATACTGCCACAATGAGAAAAGTTAAAACTTTTGTCCAATGCTCATTTAGTTTAAATTTTGGGAAGTGAAACTGTATTGCATAAAATGAGAATGCGCAAGCGTATGGTATGATTATAAAAAACAGGTATTCTTCTAATGGAAGTTTATTTATATAAATACCAGAATTATACATGGGGTTGAAAAACCAACATCCCATATGGGTAAAAATGATATCCCAAGTTACAAAAGCAACCATCGTTATTAAGATTGCTGGAATTAGGTATTTCCAACGCTTATAAAGCATGAGGTTTTTTTCGAAGCTAAACGCTAGCGGTCCTGCAAGCGATATTATAAGGATGCTTAAATAGAGTGACATAGTTAGATTTTTTCAGGTGTGCTAAGCCAGTTTAAGTTGTTGTTGATACAACTAGATACAAATGCCCAAATCTTAGGCTTGTTCACAATTTGAATTCGTTTATTAGGTAATTTAGCTATAGGTATACACTCCTCCATCTTTGTCATAAATTTAACATAATAAAAATAAGCTGTATACAGCTCTTTTTTTAAATTATTTGACCGTTGATTGCTTCTCTCTAGCGTCACTCTGAAATCTCCGTTAATATTAATGATTTTTTTTATACCATGTTGCGCTTATGCTATATAGTTATCATCCCCAACCAAAAAAATCACTTCAGTCTGTTCCATTGTTTGAGCAGTGTATATATGAAGATCTAGTTAAGTATTAAAACTCTTAAAAAAGCGATATATTTTTTAATTGTTGTTGCTTTGCATTTTGTCAAATTAACATCGTTTACAAAAGTAATAATATTTTTCGAACTCGCTACTTTTTAAATAAGCTATTGCAGTATGCCATCAACTTTACTCAGTCTAATTTAGTTGAGCTTATCATTGAAGAACTCAGTAAGCCTTAGCTAAAATAAATTAGCTAAGGAGTTTCTAAATAAAATGGTTGGCAATCGAACTAAAGGAAATTTGAATGCACGATTTACGGGAGTATTTTATAACTTGTAAATCGAAAACAAAAATTTTGAATTGAAAATTAATGTGGAATTGATGGATAAAAAATCTCTTGTGGATTATCTTCCTCTGATTTAGGTGCTAATTTTTAGTGCTTAAAAGATGTAAGCACCATATGTAATAATGTTGTAATACATTCAAAAAATGAAAATAAACCTGATAATTTTACTCCTATTTACCTCCTTTTTAGTCGTTATATCTTGTGATAGACCTAATTGCACAAATAACAATCCAATATTTGAAAATAACTTGCCAGATTCAAAACTATACAAAGATGAATTAGTCAAACGATTAAATAACATTGACAAAACAAAACTAACTTATTGGCTTCAAAAGTACGATCAGAAAGATGGAAAAGAATCTTTATACTTTCATATTCAAGGTGATGGACTATGTGCTATTCTACATTTAAATATTAATGATTGGAGTAAATTAGAAGTTGTTAGAGAAAGAAAAGGAATTGGTCGTCGAGGGGCAGAATTCACAAATTTAAAATTTAAAATTATTAAGGATTCCATTTCAACGGAATTTATTTATAAAACATTTGACAGAATCATTGATTAAAAATGCAAGACAATACCCTATAAAATTAATCGCTAGTACACGCCCAATCTAAGATATTTTTGCGGTTTATTTTAAGTTTTAGTTGCTGAAACATCCCTAGCTATATCCAGTAATAGCTGTCATTATACCCATCCTTTATTAGGAAAAACAGCGGCTGCAGGTAAAAACAGTGTTTTCATTGAGTTTAAAAATGCTAAACAAAATTATTTTTAGTTATATTTGGTTTTTAACAAAAAAATCATAAAATGAAAAAAATAATTATAGTGTTTTTGGTACTTTATTCCGGTTCAATTAAAGCGCAATATTTTATGCCTGAAATTGCAAGTGAAGATATGTTTATATCAAAAGAAGTCTATGTGGTTACAAATAATAATGATACTATAAGAGGGAAACATGTGGGCAGTTCTTTTACTATGGGTTTACTAAAATCATTTAATTTAAAAACTTCGGATGGCACCAAAATGAAATTTAAGGCTGCAGATGTTAAAACTGTCGCTATAAAACCAAATAAAATAACAAATATAGAAGGTTCGTTTACAGCAGTTGGATTAAAAAACCTTGAAGCTTTTAATGATGTAATAAATCGTGAATGGATATTTTACGATCAAGCGCAACAACCAACAAAGAAAGAAAAATATGCTCTAATGCAACTTGTAAACCCTGGATTTGATAGTAAGATAAAAGTATATCATAATCCAAGCCCTAACGCTAAGAAAACCAGAGGTATACCTGGACTTGGTGGCTTCGGAGGTGGAGATGATAAATCATATTTGGTAGTCTACGAAGGAGAAAAATCAAAGCTTTATAAAAAAGGGAAATATAAAAAAGAAGCCATAAACGATTTATATAAAAATTGTCCTGTATTTATTGAAAATTATGAGGGTGATAAATTTAAATGGAAAAACTTTGCTGAGCATGTTTATGTTTATGATCAACTCTGCAATGAATAGTTGATTAGCTCCATAAACTAGCTCATCTTAACTATAAAGTATAAAAAAATTCCTTGGCTGACATATAAAAATAATTATCCATTGTTTTTTAAACATGTACAACAAGCTCAAGAACGGTTATTTTTCCTTTTTAGATATTCCTATCTATTATCCCTTAAAAGAGTGCCAATTTACTTTCATTGGCTTTCAAAAGACAAAAAAGGGTTAGGAACAAAAGTTTTGTCTACTTTTCATATACAAATAAGTTAGGTGCAATTTAAAAATAGAATACTAAAATTATGAAGAATCTAGAATATGACTTAGTGTGTGTTGGAGGAGGTATCATGAGTGCAACCTTAGCGCTTTTGTGTAAAATATTAAAACCTGATTTGAATATTTTAATTCTTGAAAGGCTGGCTAATGTCGCAAAAGAAAGCTCTGCATCATGGAATAATGCAGGAACGGGGCACTCTGCTCTTTGTGAATTAAATTATACCCCTGAAGATAAAGATGGAAATATTGACATTCATAAAGCCATTAAAATTTGTGGACAATTTGAAATGTCCAAACAGTTTTGGGCTTATTTGGTAACTGAAAAACTTATTCAAGATCCTTCCACATTTATTACAAAATGCCCTCATCATAGCTTTGTAACTGGCAAGAAAAATGTTCTTTATTTAGAGAAACGTTTTAAAGCAATGAAAGAACACTTTATGTTCGATTCGATTCAATTCACTACAGAATTTGAAATAATGAAGGAATGGTTCCCTTTGATCTTACAAGGAAGAAATAACAATGATATTATTGCTGCATCTAGAATAGACCGGGGGACAGAAATGAATTTTGAAAGTCTTACAGAACAATTGTATAAAATATTAGAAACAACTTATAACACCAAAGTATTATGCAATAAAGAAGCGGTAGATGTTGATCCCTACAGTGATGAAGATTGGTGTGTAAAAGTGAAAGATGTTCTTACTAAAGAAGTGACATTCGTAGCGGCTAAGCATGTTTTTATAGGTGCAGGTGGTGGAAGTCTACCATTACTCGAAAAAGTAGAGATCGATGAAAAGGATGGTTATGGTGGTTTTCCAGTTAGTGGGGAATGGCTCGTTTGTAAAAACGAAAAAATTATTAACCAGCATCTTGCCAAAGTTTATAGTATGGCAGAGTTAGGTTCTCCTCCTATGTCTGAACCTCACTTAGACACCAGGTATATTAATGGAAAACGGGAACTTCTATTTGGTCCATTTGCAGGATTTAGCACTAAATTTTTGAAAAAAGGCTCGTATCTAGATTTATTTAAATCTATAAATATTGAGAATCTACATTCGATGTGGGGTGTTTTTTGGCATAATTTACCCTTGACAAAATATTTAATAAGTCAAGTGATGATGTCATTTGATGATCGAATGAAAGCGTTGCGTATTTTTATGAAAGACGCAAAAAATGAAGATTGGGAAATTATTATTGCGGGGCAAAGAGTACAAACTATAAAACGCGATAAAGAGGAGGGAGGAAAGTTAGAATTTGGTACTGAAACAGTAAGCAGTAAATGCGGAAAAATTACCTGCCTCTTGGGAGCATCACCTGGAGCATCAACATCAGTTGTAGCAATGTTGGAGGTTATTGAAAAAGCGTTTCCAGAAATACTCAAGTCAGCTAGTGCTAAAGAAATTTTAAAGTCGGTCATACCTTCGCTTAATGTTCCTATTGATTCGGAATCTTTTAAGAAGAATTTAGACGATGTTACGATACGTTTAGGATTAAAATAAAAAAGCGCTACCAATAGATAAGATTGCATATCCTTCTAAGTCGAAGGTGATGAATATCACATCCGTTCTTCGCAACCAGTAAAGAATTGAAATAGACTTATAAACTATGAATCTCATAAAAAAAACAATCGGGAAGAGCATTTATCAAATTAGCACCTTCAACTATTTTTTTTTAATACTTTCAGTTTTCATCATTAGCTGTAAAGAACAAAACAAAAAAGATACCACACAGGAGGAGCCTATAGTATCAAAAAAAATTAATACGGATGCACTTAAAAAAGGAACTCAAAAAACGAAGCAAAATTACCAGATTCCCTATGTTAATATAAGTCCCGATCCTGATTTAGAGATAAGTAAATTTGTTCGAAGGATATTTCAAGATAAGAGTGGAAACCTATGGTTTGGAACCAATGGAGATGGAGTTGCTCGATACAATGGAGAATCCCTTGATTACTTCTCTATTCAAGAAGGATTCGGTGGTCTTGCGGTAAGAGGAATTGTAGCGGATAAAGAAGGAAATATTTGGTTTGGAACTGAAAGAGGATTAACTAAATATGACGGAGCATCTTTTATCAATTACACCGAAAAAGATGGTCTTATAAATAATGATGTTTGGAGTATTGCCATTGATAGGAATGGAATCATCTGGATAGCTACCCTGCAAGGGCTAAGTCGATTCAATGGAAAAGCGTTTAGTGACTTTATACTGCCAGCAGCAGCTCCTGATTATAACAGAGGTGTAACAAGTGCAAAGATCGTTCATAGCATCATGGAAGATAGCAAAGGAAAAATGTGGTTTGGCACTAGCGAAGGTGCTTATGTCTACGATGGAGTATCCTTGACTAATATTTCAGAAAAAGATGGCTTGTGTAATAATGCGGTGAATGATATTTTAGAAGATAAAAAAGGGAATATTTGGTTTGCAACTCATTACAAAGGAGTCTGTTTTTGGGATGGAGCATCTTTCACGCAAATAGCCACAAAAGAAAGGGCTAGTGGTACAGAAGCCTGGAGCTTATATGAAGACAAATTTGGTCAAATATGGTTTCCAATTGAAAATTTTGGAGTGTATCGATACCATACAAATTCCCTTATCAATTTTAATGAAAAGGATGGTCTTGCTAGCACTGCCATTCAATGCATCTTTGAAGATAAAGAAGGAAGACTATGGCTAGGAGGTTATATGGGACTCTTTAGGTATGATGGTATTTCTTTTTATAATGTTGGCAAAAATGGTCCTTGGTAACCTAAAAACTTAGCTGCCATAAAACAGAAACTGATCTTTCCTGTCGCACAGTCCGGAATAAAAGCGCTATCAAATTAGTAAAATGAATACTTCGAATACTCAATAACTAATTGTTTCCTTTTTTAAATCCGTAGGTGTTTTGATCTATAAAACTCTTAGGAAATTTATCGACCCCAGGAAAACCCAAGTTAATAGTACCACTATCTTCAGGTATGTAATTAGTTTTAAAAATATAATCCCAAAGGCTTAAGCTAATTCCAAAATTCACCCCATACTTACCTTCGGGTAAATCATAAGCATGATGGTGTAAATGCATTACCGGGTTATTGATAATATATTTAAGGGGTCCCCAGGTAATTTTAATATTTGAGTGGTTAAAGTGACCAATAGTAATTGCAATAAAATGGACGATGTAAGCCTGTTCTGGCTCAAAGCCAAATAATATCATGACAGCGAATGTTTTCAATGGCTTATAAAAGATATTTTCCATCCAATGGTAACGCAAATGTGCAGCAAACCCCATTTCTTTAACGCTGTGGTGAACTTTATGAAATTTCCAAAGAAAGGAGTATTTATGAAGTAATGTGTGCGTAAACCATTGCACTAAATCCAAGATGATAAAGAAGACTACTAATTGTAACCACATTGGCCAACTAGATGGATTGATAAGTGCTATGGTTTTATTTGTAATTCCGATATCGGCAAAACCTACTTGTAAAAGCTTGTAAAATCCACTTATAGCAATAGAAAAGATAAAGAAATTAAAAAACATATAAAAGCCATCTAACCAAAAATCTTTTCTAAAAACAGATTGTTCCTTTCTCCATGGAAAAGCAATTTCTAAAACCCATACAAAAAGAGAAATAGTAATTAATCCCCAAAAGTAATTGGTATACCAAGGCACTTCAAAAATGATCGATTTCCAAGTCCAATCTACTGTTCCGTTAAAAGCATTAATAAATGTATCTAGGTATTTATTCATCGTTATTTAAATAGGCTTGTGATGCTATCTTGTTGAATAGGTGCCTTGTCAAAATTACTCCATTCTGTCCAAGATCCATCGTAATTTTTTACATTCTTATAAGCTAATAATTGAGTAAGCACAAATGTTGTATGTGCTGAACGCACACCACTATGACAATAAGCAATAATAGTATCATTTTTTGAAATACCAAATTCCTTATATATTTTATCAAGTTCTTCTATCGATTTCATTTTTTTATCACCGTTATAATCTACAGCTACAGACCAATCAATCCTTATGCTGTTAGGTATTCTACCTCCTTTTGAAGCTCCATTTTTCTGTCTTTTTCCAGTAAATTCATCATTAGTTCTAGTATCCAATATCAGTGTTTTATTCGTGATAGCTTCTAGCATTTCTTCTTTTGAAACATAATACTTCATAGAAGGTTTTTCAGGTAATTTAAATAGTGTTTTTTGTACCAAAGGCACTTCTGTGGAAATAGCACCATTATGCGCTTTCCAAGCTGCAATTCCCCCATGAAATAACCTCACATTTGTAAAATCATAATTCTGTAATATCCACCATAATCTTGAAGAATCACAGAGTCCATTATCATCATAAATGATGATGGTATCACTTTTAGTTACACCTAGACGACCTAACAAGGTCTCCATTTGCTCTTTTCCAGCCATCATCCCCTTGTATGGATAGGAGGCATCTTCTAGGTCTGTTCGCCATATATTTAAAGCTCCCTCGATATGTTCTTTCTTATAAAATTCAGATTTTCTAAAATCTAAAATCTTAATGTTTGGTTCTTTGGCTATTTTTAGCAACTCATCTACTTCAATTAAGTAGTTGGTTTCTGTGTTTTCTTTAGCCTGCTCAATCGCATCTATTTTAACTGTTTTTTCTTCTTTACAAGCTGTAAAAGCGAGTATTAAAACCACCAAACTAATTCTCCAAGTCATACCATGTTATATTTGTTAAGTTTTCGCGCCTACCTGTATCTTCAACGGGATAATTAGTAACTAGATAATTCACTATGATCTCTTGATTAAGACCTAAATCCCATAAGTTTTGTGTTTCCTGCATCCATCTAATCGTTGCATTCCAATGTTCTTTACTCATCCTGTTTTGT
>Ga0307995_1000717_pt1 | contig 21969 bp, 18 predicted proteins | sample EllFjometagen262_FD_203132 | JGI IMG/M metagenome (GOLD analysis project Ga0307995, IMG submission 203132) | Marine microbial communities from Ellis Fjord, Antarctic Ocean - #262 | ecosystem: Environmental > Aquatic > Marine > Unclassified | place: Southern Ocean | collected 2014-11-02 | reverse complement strand
AATTTCATTGAGTCAACAAATATTAAACGACTTCTCTACTCTTTCATTTCTTAATTCAAATGTAAATAGAAGTGGGAATTTTAAAAACGCTAATAACAGCGCCTTTGTTTTTGATTTATTTGATGATAAAAGAAAGTTTAATGTCAAAGGGAATGTTTTTCAAAGTGATTCTCCAACCTTTTCTGCTACAAAAGGCTTTAGAGGTTCAATTAACCTTTCAGAGTTAACTGGAAATTTCAGATTTGGTTTTGGTTGGGATGGAGTTGATGCTAATTACTATCAAAACGATTTAGGTTATTATAATAATAGAAATGATCAAAGAATTTCTGGAAGAGTAAAGTACATGACATTTGAACCAACAAGTTGGTATGAAAAAATAGAAGCCTATTTGTGGATGAGTAAAAGAAGTAGGTTTTATCCAAAAACAATTAAATCAACTGGGTGGAGAATTGGTACTGAACTAGTGAGTCCAAATCTAGATGAATTTAGGTTCAGCTTTGACTATACATCAGTATATAACAACTTTGAAGAGCCTAGAGAGGAAGATGTTTTTATAAAAGAACCTGCAGAATATGAAATTGAGTTTAGTTATGAGTCTGACAGTAGGAAAAAAATACAATATAGTATTGGTATTGAACATTCCTATGCTGTTGATGAGTATTTAAATGAAGAAAAAAATAGTATTGAACTTGATTTAGGTTTAGGATTTAGATTATCAGACAGGTTTAATTTGGATTATGGATTGCAAAAAGAGACAACCATTGATGATATAGGTTATGTATTTAACGAAGGTGATAATATTTATTTTGGAAAACGAGATGTCAAGGTATTAGAAAATAATTTAAACCTTAACTATAACTTTAATTCATATAAATCACTAGTTTTAAAATTTAGACAGTTCTGGAGTAGCGCTAATTATAATGATTCTTTTTTCTTACTTAATTCCAAAGGAGAAAGAATACTTTCGGATAAATCGATAATTGATGATGATCCTAATAAAAGTTTTAATTTATGGAATTTAGACTTAAGCTATAATTGGGAATTTTTACCTGGAAGTAAAATAACATTATTGTACCGAAATAATATTTTTAATGAAGATAATTTTTCTGGAATTTCATATTATAGTAGTACTAAAGAATTATTTGAAAAACCAATTGACCATCAAGTTTCGCTTAGAATAAATTATTTCTTAGATTACAACATATTAAAAAGAAAAAAAAGCAGAATATAATCTTAATGATTTCAGCAAATAATATATCTAAAACATTTAATGGGAAAAAAGTATTAGACAATGTAAGTATCATCGTTAAAAAAGGAGAAATCGTCTCTATAGTTGGGCCATCAGGTGCAGGAAAAACAACTTTATTACATATTTTAAGTACACTTGATAATCCTGATTTAGAAAATCAACCAAATTTAATTCTTAACAATACAGAAATTGTTAATCTAAATGACAATAAACTATCAAATTTCAGAAATACAGAGATTGGTTTTATCTTTCAGTTTCACGAGCTTTTACCTGAGTTTTCTGCTATTGAAAATGTTTGTATTCCTGGAATAATAAAAGGGGACTCAAACTCTGAAGTTATTATAAGAGCTGAAAAATTATTAGAATCTTTAGACCTAATTCATATTAAAGATCAAAAACCTAGTGAATTATCTGGTGGTGAACAACAAAGAGTAGCTGTTGCTAGAGCTTTGATTAATGAACCTAAAATCTTGTTTGCAGATGAGCCAAGTGGTAATTTAGACTCTAAATCTGCTGACTTATTACATAAGTTGTTTTTTAAACTAAGAAATGATTTAAACATTACTATGATAATAGTTACACATAATAAAGAATTAGCCAATATGACTGATAGAAAACTTAATTTAATAGATGGAAAGTGGGCTAACTAAATTTGAATTAAAAGAATTTTTAGATACTAAATACGAACAATACAACCAAAAAGTTTTTATTGAGTCTGATCCTATTCAAATTCCACATGAGTTTAAACTGAAACAAGACATTGAAATAGCTGCATTTCTAACATCAACAATTGCTTGGGGACAAAGGAAAACTATCATTAAAAATGCTAAAATAATGATGGAAAATTTAGATAATTCTCCATATGAATTTATAAAAAACTGTACTCAAAAAGAAATTAACAAACTCTCTGTAATACATAGAACTTTTAATGAAATAGATTTTAGATTCTTTATTAAAAGACTAAAAGAATTATACATTAAATACGATGATTTGGAGACAGTATTTTGTTTAACTGAAAACAAATTGAACATGCATGGCGCAATTCATAATTTTAAAAAAGTTTTTTTTAGTGAAAATTATCCTAACAGAACTACTAAACACATAAGCGATCCTAATAAAGGATCAGCATCTAAAAGGATAAATATGTTTTTAAGATGGATGGTTAGAAGGGATAATAATGGAGTTGATTTTGGTATATGGAATAATATTCCGAAGTCAGTCCTTTCATGCCCTCTAGATATCCATAGTGGCAATGTAGCTAGAAAACTTGGCATACTAAGTAGAAAACAAAATGATCATAAAGCAGTTCTAGAGTTAGATATAAACTTAAGGAAATTAGATAAAATTGACCCTGTTAAATATGACTTTGCCTTATTTGGTTTAGGAGTTTTTGAAGGATTTTAGTGAACTTTTACAAAATAATTGAAATCTATTGTTATATTTGCCCAGCATTATTTATAATGTTCTTTAAATAACTTGATTGCATGTCTATTATTCTTAAATCTGCAAAAGTTATAAATACCGAAAGTAAACACAACGGTACCAAGCAAGATATTTTAATTTCTAAAGGAAAAATTCAAAAGATTTCTAAGTCAATTAAGTTGTCAAATGTTGAAGAAATATTTATAAAAAATCTTCATGTTTCCTCTGGATGGTTTGATAGCAGTGTTTCTTTTGGAGAACCTGGTCTTGAAGAAAGGGAAACAATTGAAAATGGCGGTAACGTTGCATCAAAAAGTGGTTTTACTAATATATTACTTAACTCAAATACAAGTCCTGTAATAGATAGTCAAACTGATGTTTCATTTATTAAAATGAAATCAAAAGACATAATAACAAATATTCATCCTGTTGGTGCACTTTCTTTGTCTAGTAAGTCTGAAGAGCTAGCCGAACTTAATGATATGAAAAAAAGTGGTGCTGTAGCTTTTTATGACTATAAAAAGTCAATTGTAAACCCAAACCTACTTAAAACATCTCTTCTATATTCTCAAACTTTCGATTCAGTTATCATGTCTTATCCATTAGATAGTTTTGTTTCAAATAATGGAGTTATGAATGAGGGTATTGTTAGTACATTTTACGGGATTAAAGGGATTCCAAATTTTTCTGAAGAAATTCAAATAAATAGAGATCTAAATATATTAAATTATACAGGAGGAAAACTTCATATTCCTACAATTTCTACTAAAGAATCTGTTGAATTAATAAAAAAAGCTAAGTCAAAGGGACTAGACGTGACTTGTAGTGTTGCAATTCATAATCTGATTTTTAATGAAGATAAATTAAAAGATTTTGACACTAGATTTAAAGTATCTCCTCCACTGAGAACTGAGAAAGATAGACTTGCTTTAATTAACGGAGTTAAAAGTGGAGTAATTGACATGGTTACAAGTGACCATAGTCCAATTGATATTGAAAATAAAAAAACTGATATTGACAGTGCCATAAATGGAACAATAGGCTTAGAATCATTTTTCGGAGCACTACTAACTATATTTAGTTTAGATGAAACTATTAAAATACTGACTAGTGGTAAAAAAAGATTTGGAATTGATAATTCTAAAATTGAAGAAGGTTCGAAGGCTGATCTATCCTTATTTATTACAAATTCTGATTATACTTTTTCAAAATCTAACATCCTTTCTAAATCTAAAAATAGTGCGTTTTTAGGAATGAAAATGTCTGGATTTCCAATAGGAATAGTTGTTAAAGAAAAATATATAATTAATGAATAAGCTTCCTTTTTTTTATTTACACAAAAAATCATCTTTAATTAATAAACCTTCGCCTCTACTTATTATGGTTCATGGTTACGGAAGTAATGAAAAAGATTTATTTTCTTTTTCTAGAGCTCTGCCAGATGAATTAACAATTATTTCAATTAGAGGAGATGTAAATATTCAAGGAGCTGGATATGCATGGTATGATATTTCTATAGATTTTAACGGGAATAAAACTTATGATAATAAAAAGGCAATTGAATCAAGAGATGCAGTAGCTAATTGCATTGATATCTGTATTGAAACTTTCAATGCAGATAAAAAAAATATAACCCTAATGGGATTTAGCCAAGGTTCTATTCTAGTTAATGCAGTTGCTTTAACTTATCCAGAGAAAGTTAAAAATATTATATCGTTAAGTGGAGCTATAGATCCGAACATAATAAATCTTTCTAAAAGTTCTTTAAAAAGTTTATCGTTTTATATTTCTCACGGAACTTTAGATGAAGTATTACCATATAATTTATCTAAAAAAAGTTTATTATTATTAGATGAAAACAATTTAGATTATATATTCGAAGACTTCCCAATTGGTCATGGTGTTTCTCCAGAAAACATTAAGTCTATGATAGACTGGTTATCAAAAAGATTAGTTTAATAATAATTCTAAACCATCATAAGAAAGGAAAACATCTTTAGGTAATTCGCTTTCAACTTCATTATGAAATCCTAGGTTATGACTTATATGAGTTAAATAAGTTTTTTTAGGTTTAATCCTTTTTATGAGCTCCAAAGCTTCTTTTAGATTAAGGTGAGAAAAATGAGGTTCAATTCTAATTGCGTTTAAAACAAGAACCTCAAGATTTTTTAGTTTATTGATTTCAAAATTATTGATAGTTTTTAAATCTGTCAAATAAGCAAAATCATTAAAACGATATCCAAACACTTGTAAATCACCATGTAAATAATTAATAGGAATGACTTTTAAATTTGATAACTTAAAGGGAGTATTTTCCAAGACAACTAACGGGCTAACTGATGGAGAACCAGGATACCTGTTTTCTGTTTTAAATATATAATTGAATCTATTTGATAAATTTTTTAAAACTCTTTGATGAGCATATATTGGCATTTTTCCAATTCTATAGCAAAATGGTCTAATATCATCAATTCCAGCAGTATGATCGGCATGTTCGTGAGTATATATGATGCCATTAATTTTATCACAATTTGTATTTAACATCTGCTGTCTAAAATCTGGTCCAGTATCAATAATATATCTAAAGTCATCCCATTCTATCATAACTGACGACCTAAGTCGTTTATCTTTTCGATTTTCACTTAAGCAAACAGGATGAGTACTTCCAATAATTGGAATGCCTGTTGAAGTTCCGGTTCCTAGAAAAGTTATTTTCATATTAATATTACCAAAAATATATTTTTTAATTGATAAACTTTTTAACTTAGCTTATATAATTTTTAAATAATGTCAATTTCATTAAAAGGAGATCAACCATTTGAAAACATTCCCTCCGTCAAAGCTAAAGCATTAAGGATAAATCTAAACAGTCATATTTACGGAACATTTGCTGAGATTGGAGCTGGTCAAGAAGTTGCTCGCCATTTTTTTAGATCTGGAGGAGCTTCGGGAACAATTGCTAAAACAATGAGTGCGTACGACAAAGCTTTTAGTGATGCTATTTATGGAGAAGAACCGGACAATAGATATGTTACTGAATCTAGATTAAAAAAAATGTTAAGTCATGAAATTAATCTACTTAAAACAAGAATGGACAGAGAGAATCATCCAAATAAAATGTTTTTCACCTATGCCAATACTGTTGCTACTATTGACTTTGCGAAAAAGTATAAAGGACATGGATGGATGGGAATTAAATTTCAAACAGACCCAAAAGATGACTTTAGTGAAATACATATTCATGTAAGGTTTCATAATTTTGAAGCTAAAGCCCAACAAGAGTCTTTGGGTTTAATGGGTTTAAATTTGATATATGGAGCTTATTATAAGTATGATGAGCCAAGAAAGCTTCTTAAATACCTTTATGACCATATTGATAAAGATGCAATAGAAATAGATACAATTAATTTTTCTGGTCCATTATTTAAAAATGTAGATAATAGAGTAATGAGTATGGAACTTGTTAAAAACGGAATGACTGAAGCAGTAATGTTTGGTCCAGACGGTAACAATATACTTCCAGCTCGAGTTTTATACAAGAAAAATATATTAGCTATTCGAGGAAGGTTTAGGCCTGTTACAAAGGTAAATGAAGATATGATTGATAAGTCTATTGAGATAATCTCACATCAAGAAGATTATAAGGAAGAAGAAAATTTAACTGTATTTGAAATTACTTTATCAAACTTAAGAACTCCTAACGGAGAGATAAATGAATTAGATTTTATTCATCGTGCTACTTTATTATGCTCTTTAGGTCAAACTGTAATGATAACAAACTTTAAAGAGTATTATAGACTAGCGGAATATTTCTCTAGCTATACAGACGAAAAGATTGTTCTTACTATGGGTGTAAACAATCTAGTTGAAATTTTTGATGAAAAATACTATGATCATTTAAGCGGAGGTATTTTAGAAGCTTTTGGGAAATTATTCTACAAAAATCTAAGAGTTTTCTTGTATCCAATAAAAGACACTAAAAATGGAAAAATTATTAATAGTAATAACTTACAAGTAGATTCTAGAATGAAAAATTTATATAAGTTTTTTAAATACAATAATAAGATTATTGATATTTTTTCTTTTAATGAAGATCTTCTAGAAATTTATTCTGAAAAAGTACTTTCTATGATAGAAAATCAAGAAAGAGGTTGGGAGAATTTAATTCCAGATGCAGTAACTAAATTAATCAAAGAAAAAGAGCTTTTCGGACACAAAAGTAACTAATCTAGGATTTGGCTTGTGTGATCTTTGGTCTTTACTTTATCTATAACTTTAACGATTACACAGTCTTCATTAATAATAAAAGTTGTTCTCATTATTCCTTCGTATTCTTTTCCTTGGAATTTTTTAGATCCCCATACTCCAAAACCATTTATCAATACTTTCTCTGTATCAGCCAAAAGAGGGTAAGGAAAACCAAATTTGGCAGAAAATGAAGATTGTTGCTTAACTTTATCTGCGCTAATACCAAATATAGAATATCCTGCGTCAGTTAATTTAGAATAATTTTCAGATAAATTACAAGCTTGAGCAGTACAACCAGGTGTATTTGCTTTTGGATAGAAGAATAAAACAGTTTTTTTGTTTTTTAAATTATCTTGAGTAATCAGATTATCTTTATCATCTTGACAAGAAAAATTAGGTAATTTATCTCCAACTTTTAACATAAGTAATTAATTTAATTTACTGTAAATTTATAAAATATTTATGAAAAAAATTGATAAAATAAAGTATATAATTGACACTTTAGAATTGCTATTTCCTGATGTACCAATCCCTTTAGACCACAAAGACCCTTACACGTTATTAATCGCCGTATTATTATCAGCTCAAAGCACAGATGTTGGAGTAAATAAAATAACTCCAATTCTATTTTCTAGAGCAGATAACCCAACTGACATGATTAAATTAAGTATTGAAGAAATAAGAAGCATTATTAGGCCTGTAGGTTTGTCCCCAATGAAGTCTAAAGGAATTCATGGACTTTCAAAAATATTAATTGAAAAACATAACGGAAAAGTTCCTCAAAACTTTGAAGACCTTGAAGCATTACCAGCTGTTGGACATAAGACTGCTAGTGTTGTTATGGCTCAAGCATTCAACATGTCAACATTTCCTGTAGATACTCATATACATAGATTGATGTATAGATGGGGAATGTCTTCAGGAAAAAATGTAAAAGTTACTGAGAAAGATGCAAAAAGAATTTTTCCGGTAGAATTATGGAATAAACTTCACTTACAAATAATTTGGTATGGCAGACAATACTCACCAGCTAGAGGATGGACTCTAAAAACTGATTTAATAACTCGAAAAATCGGAAGAAAATCTTTATTAAAAACAATAAATATATAATTACATATAACTTAATTCTTTGAGCTCGTTTTTTAAACATGACTCATCCATTTTTTTTCTTAAATTATTAATAGAATAGCGTATCCTTCCAAGCGCTGTATTAATTGATATATTATTGATTTCTGCAATTTCTTTAAAAGTTAAATTTTCATAAAACCTAAGTTTAACTATTTGTTTTTGAGGTTCAGGAAGTTGATCAATCATTTCTGAGAGAACTATAGACAAAGTATTGTCAGAAATAATATTATTTTCTTTAAGAGATTCTTCTAAATATAACTTAGAAAAAACTTTACTCATGTTATTGTTATAATTCAATTTTGATCTTTTTACAGCTCTAAAATGGTCCATAACTAAATTATGAGAAATTCTAAGTACCCAAGGAAGAAACTTACCTTGTTCATTGTATTTTCCAATCTTCACTAAATTGAACACTTTAATAAACGTTTCCTGTAAAATATCATTAGAAACATCTATGTCTATAATCTTAGAGTTAATGTAATTAAATATTCTTTGTTTATAACGTAAAAAAAGCGTTTCAAAAGAATAAGTATTACCTGATTTATATCTGTCAATGAGAACAGAGTCACTTACATGATTTACCATAACTTAATTTTAAATTAAAATATAATTTCTATTTATTTCGAAATAATTAAGTTGGGTTCAGGTATAAGCTTTTGTTTAGTGTTATAATCAAATTTAGTAAAATGATTTTAAATATAAAATTGTTTAACATTTAAAGGCTATAAAAATCATTTAAGTCATATATTTATAGATTGATTTTTACACATTTTGAAAGACATAAAATTAGATCCGAAGTATATTAAAATAAGAGGTGCTAGAATGCATAATCTTAAAAATATTAATTTAGATATTCCAAAAAACAAATTAATAGTTGTTACCGGATTGTCTGGATCAGGTAAGTCTAGTTTAGCTTTTGACACCTTATATGCTGAAGGACAAAGAAGGTATATTGAAAGCCTTTCGTCTTACGCTAGGCAATTTCTTGGAAAACTCAATAAACCAAAAGTTGATAAAATAATTGGAATCTCACCTGCTATTGCAATTGAGCAAAAAGTAAATAATTCAAATCCTAGATCAACTGTTGGGACAACTTCAGAAGTATATGATTATTTAAAGTTACTTTATGCAAGAATTGGCAAAACTTACTCCCCTATTTCTAATATTGAAGTAAAAAAAGATTCAATAAAATCTGTTCTAAAAAAGATTAAAACATTTAATTCTGGAGATAAATTTCTTTTACTTTCTCATAAAAAATTATCAAACTTAAATAACAGTAAAGAAGTGCTTGAACTTCTTCAAAAACAGGGTTTTTCTAGAATTGAAATTAATAATGAAATATTAAGAATTGAAGGTTTAGAAAAACTAAAACAAAAGAATTTTAATTTAGTAATTGACAGATCAATTTATAGTAATGATAAAGATTATTTAAATAGGTTGTCTGATTCATTAGAATTGGCATTTTACGAGGGCAAAGGGAATATAATAATTCATAATATAAAATCTGACAACAAATATAAATTCAGTAATAGATTTGAAAAAGATGGTATTAAGTTCATTGAACCTTCGCAACACTTATTTAGTTTCAACAACCCTTTAGGCGCTTGCTCTAGCTGTGGCGGTTATGGTGATATAGTCGGAGTTGATCCTGAATTAGTTATTCCAAATACAGGATTATCCGTGTACGATAATGCTATAGCTCCTTGGAGAGGTGAAAAATTAAAAAAATACAAAAATGAATTAGTAAAAAATTCAATAAATTTCAACTTTCCTATTCATAAACCATATTTTAAATTAACTAGCGAACAAAAAGACTTGTTATGGACAGGAAATAGTCATTTTAAAGGAATTAATTATTTTTTTAAAAAATTAGAGGACAAGATTTATAAAATTCAAAATAGAGTTATGCTCTCACGTTACAGAGGCAAAACAATTTGTAAAGATTGTAATGGTAATAGACTTAAAAATGAAGCTTCTTATGTAAGAATTAATAAAAAATCTATAACTGATTTAGTGGAAATGCCAATTGATAATTTATTAAAATTCATGTTGACACTAGAGCTAGATTCTTATCAAGAAAAACTAGCTAATAGAATTTTAAAAGAAATACAAAATAGATTAAAGTTTATTTGTAATGTTGGCTTAGGCTACCTTACAATTAACAGAAGATCTGGCACTTTATCTGGAGGTGAATCACAAAGAATAAATTTAGCAAATTCACTAGGTAGTTCATTAGTAAGTTCACTTTATGTGTTAGATGAGCCGAGTGTTGGTTTACATCCAAAAGACACAGAAAAATTAATAAACATACTTATTGAACTAAAGAATATAGGTAATACTGTTCTAGTTGTTGAACATGATGAAGATATAATGAGATCTGCGGACCATATCATTGATATAGGACCTGAAGCAGGTTCTAACGGAGGAAAAGTTGTAGCTCAAGGTTCTATTAAAGACATTCTTAAATCAAAGAGTCTAACTTCTATGTATTTAAATAAAATAGAAGCTATCAATCCTCTAGATAAAATCAGATATTCTGCAGGAAAAATATCAATTAAAGGAGCTAGAGAAAATAATTTAAAAAATATTTCCGTTGATTTTCCTCTTAACAATTTAATCGCTGTAACAGGTGTTTCTGGAAGTGGAAAAACTACACTTGTAAAAAAAATATTGTACCCTGCCTTACTTAAAGAAAAAGGTGTTTTTAAAAATAAACCTGGGCAATTCGATGAAATTTCTGGAGACATAGATGAAATTGATGAAATTGAATTCATTGACCAGAAACCTATTGGCTTATCTTCAAGATCAAACCCAGTAACATATCTGAAAGTATATGATGATATAAGGAATTTGTTTGCCTCTCAAAAGCTCTCAAAAATAAACAGTTATAAAGCAAAGCATTTTTCATTTAATGTCGATGGAGGCCGTTGTGAAAGTTGTAAAGGCGAAGGCACTGTTAAAATTGAAATGCAATTTATGGCAGATGTGAATTTAGAATGTGAAAATTGTAAAGGAAAACGATTTAAAAAAGATGTTTTAAGGGTTAAATTTGAAAATAAGACTATTGATGATATTCTTAAAATGACAGTTGATCAAAGTATAGAGTTTTTTAATTCTACAAATCAAAAGAAAATAACTAATAAGCTAAAACCATTACAAGATGTGGGTATGGGTTATATACAATTAGGTCAATCATCTTCCTCTCTTTCAGGGGGTGAAGCTCAAAGGATCAAGTTAGCAACATTTTTATTAAAAGGAAATAACAGAAAAAAGACTTTATTTATTTTTGACGAACCTACCACAGGACTTCACTTTCACGATATTAAAAAACTTCTAAACTCTTTTAATTCATTATTAGAAAATGGTCACTCTATTATTGTAGTAGAACACAATACTGACTTAATTAAATGTGCAGACCATATAATAGATCTAGGATTAGATGGAGGTGAAAAGGGTGGAGATTTAATTTTTCAAGGAACACCAGGAGGTCTAATAAAAAATAAGAAATCTAGGCTCTCGAAATATTTGAAAAACAAAACTAGATTTTAAGAATCTTTCTTATAATTTGATTTATACTTTTAGAAAGTCCCAAGTAATAGATTAAACTCATATATATAATTGAAACTATTACACTCCTAAGTAGAATATCTAAAAATGCCGAATACATGAAACCTATATAACCAATGCTTAAATACAATACCAAAACAATTAATAAGATTTTAATCGTGTTAAGATTGTAAGGGTTTATTTTTAACTTAAATCTAATGAATAAGACTTTAAGAATAGTAAATATTGATAATACTATTAAAGTAGATATTGCTGCTCCATTTATACCATATAGATCTATTAAAATATCATTTAAAAAATAAACAGAAATAGCCATTGCAATAGAAAAAGGTAAAGTAATTCTATAAAAACTTGAAGTTGCTAAAATAGCAGGGCCACAGCCAAAACTCATTTGAATGAGTTTGGCCAAAGATATAATTAGAACTACTAGAATAGCATCCGAATAAAACTCATTATTCATTAAAAGATAAAATGAAGAAATATTAAGATTAATAAGCAAGAAAAAGAAGCCAGAAACTATAAGTAAATTAGATGAACTCTTTTGATAAAGGTCATTTAATTTCAAGGAATCATTGTCATTTATTGCCTTAGCTACCATTGGGTTTAAAATCTGAAACATAGCTCTTCCTGGAATTTCTACGACAGTTGCTATGAATACAGCTACAGCATAATAAGCAGTTTGACTAATAGCTTCCTTTTGAGGAATCATATATTTATCTATGTCAATTAATAAACTAGCAGCCGAACCAGCTAATAAAATATATAAGGAATAAGATAAGATTTCTTTAAAATTTTCAGGAAGTGTAAATGAAAATTTAGGGGTATATATAATAAGAGAATAAACTACCATTATCACTAACCTTAAATAATAAAGTCCTGTTAACCACCAAACAAAACTCTCTTTTGTTAGAAAGTCAAATGAAACTAGTGATAATAAAATTAGAACAGAAATTCTAGGGTAAACCTCTTTTAATACATTTCCAAAGACAGATTTAAAATGAACTCTAGACCAAGCATAAAAAACTTCAAAATATGAAGTTGCAAACGAAACTAAAAATATCACCCAAATATAAGACTGGATAATAGGGTTTTGAATAGATAAAAATTCTCCTATTATATCGTGAGCTTTAACCACAAAAAAAGTTATTGGAATAATTACAATCAATGGAATGAATATAATACTTGAAAGGAAAGCATCTTTAGATATCTTATCTTTAAATGAACTATAAAACTTAATAATAGTATGCTGAGCTCCAAGAGACATTAAAGGCTGAAGAAGGTTTGAAGTAGCTAATAAAAATACCACTAAACCATAATATTCATCTTTTAAAAATTCTGGATAAAAATAAAGTGTATTAACCCCTCCTATTATCAAAGCAACTGAAATAGTAAATATATTTTTAGAGGTTTGTTTAATTACTATCCCCATCAGTTTATTGTTTTATTTAATAAATCATCTAACTTTTCTGACAAATTATCATAGCTGAAAGAAGCGAGACCTTTGGGTTTGAAATTATTTTTTTTCAACTTATAATTGGAATAAAGTTCTAAAATATAATTTTTTAAATCAATTTCATTGCTATAATCAAATACTAAACCTGAATTTGTTTTATTGATTAAATCAGACACATCACTATTCAATTTAGAAAACGCAATAATAGGACGCTTAAAAGAAAAATAATAAAAAAGTTTTCCTGGAATAATATTGTTTACGGAGTCTAGATTAACGCTACTTAAAATTAACACTCTAGCTTTTGACATTTCAACATCTAGTTTTGATTTGTCAAGATACTTTTCAAATTTAACTTTAGATTCAATTGGCTTGAGATCATTACTATTTAAAATTTCTTTATCAAAATCACCAATTAACCTAACCAATAAGTCATTAGAGAAATTTTCGTTTTCTAAACAAATCTCCTTTAATACTTTCCAGAAATTTTTAGGATTCTGAACAGACTTCATAACTCCAGAATACATGATTAAAAATTTATCTGTCTCATTATTTTCAATAAACGAATTAAATCCATTTGTTAAAGTATAGGAGCATGAATTAATTAATGAATATTTTTTTGTTAAAGAGGGAGATGTTGTTATTATAGAATCTGCATTATTTAAACATTTATTTTCAAATTTTAAATGTTTATTTCTTATATAAGTAGACATAGGCAGAAGCTTAAATTGAAAAAAATCTGACCATGGGTCTCTAAAATCTGTTATCCATTTTATTTTAGTGTTTTTTTTAATGTTTAATCCTATTATGTGAGTACTAAAAGGTGGAGCAGTTGTAATTAGGCAATCAATATTATTGTTTTTAATATAATTAGTAACTTGTTTAGTAACGTCTTTAATCCAAAACATCCTTGAATCTGGAAAGAATAAATTCGCCCTAATCCATAATTTAATTTTTTGAAAGATATTGGAAGATTTAATGTTATTAGAACTATTTTTTTTAAATAGACTTGTAGGCTCTAGGATTGGAACGCGAAATACTTTTATAGATTGATTTATACTGTTTTCCAATTCATTGTCAAGAATAGGGAAATTTGCATTTTCTGCAGTAAAAACTGTAATATCCCAACCTTTTTTTACTAGGCTGTTAGAGAAGTTAAGCCAACGTTGAACACCAGACCCACCAGATGGAGGCCAATAATAAGAAATAATAAGTAATTTATTATTTTTCATAATGTGTTATTAATTCTTTAGAAATTACATCATTATTTAAATGATTTTCAATTGCATGAATACAGTTTTCACTTAATTTCATCATTAAATCTTCATTTAAATATAGTTTAAAGAGTTTTTCGATTAAATCTGATGTGTTTTCAGCTTCAAACACCAAACCTATATCATATCTATCTAAAAGAGTTTTTTGAGCCATTACATCACTACAAACTACAGGACAACCTAATGAAATGTATTGAAAAATTTTATTTGCATAAGTTGTATCATGATGTATATTGGAATGTAAAGGAGAAACTCCAAGTTGTGCAGCTTTTATGTAAGATGGAAATAACTTTTCATTTTTCCATCCTTCAAAATCTACATATTTAGTAATATTTAAATTATCTGCGATTTTAACAAGCTCGTTATCGTACGAACTAGTACCCACAATTACTAACTTAAAATTAGATATAGTTTTAATAAGCTTAGGGATAGATTTTAGAACCGTTTCAAGACCTCTTCTTTTTGAAGTATTTCCTAAATAAAGCAAAACAAATGAATCAGCGTATTTATTGATAATATCATCATCTAATTTAAAATCAGAATAAAAACTTTTTGAAACTGAATTTGAAAAAACCACTACCCTATCTTTGTGGATGTTAGTTCTACTAATTAATTCTTTTTTAGCTAAATCAGTTACTACAACAATAGAATTAGCCATTTTACAATATTTTTCCTCAGCTACTTTCCATTTAGATGGAGATATAAATAATTTTCCAAAAAAACTATTCACGTGCTTATAAAACTTCATTATTTCTGGCCTATTTTCATGTAGATCTAGAGTTACGTTTAAACTAAAAGAAAAATTAGCAAAAAAAACAGAACTAGCAATTTGTAAATCATGAATATGTAAAGATTCTATATTATTATTGTTTATAAATTTTTTAATCTTATTAGACATTATCCATTTGTAAAAGGGAAATGTATAGGCTAATGCAGATAGTTTATATGTAATCCAAGAACAATAAAATCTTTCAACGTTTATCCCTTCAATAACTTCTCTTTTAATAAAAGATTTTTTAAAAGATAAACAGAACAAAAAAATTTCATTTCCTGATTTAATTAAAGCTTGTGATTCATTAAAAACCCTAGGATCAGTAGGATAAGGCGCATCAAGGATCATTCCAATTTTCATACTACTAAATATTTATAACTCCTCTGTAATAGTTAGTATACTCGTCATTAGATCTTTCTGCATAAACCGCATAATATCTATTAGTAATGTTTCTAAGTATTGGTCTAATACCAATTTTATTTGAAGGATTTTTCCACAGTTCTTTTTTAATTATTTTCCAACCTGCTTTTTCTAACAACATATCAAACTGCCAAGGCTCAAATTCATGATAATGTCGATCAAAAGGATCAGTTTTACTCTTATATGCCTTTGCAAACCATAAATTGATTGGAACTGTAAGAAAGATACATTTAGCATTAAGATTTTTAAGCAATGGAAAAGGAGAAACCAAATGCTCAAGTATTTCGAAACCTGTAACTATATCCACGTCTTCAGGTAATATGATATTTGGATTTTCGTCTAAATCTTCTCCACTAGTGTTATATACTTTATAATCATTTTTTTTCATTATTTCAGAAAATGGATTAGTAACACCTAAATCATAAACTACAGATGGTGAAGGGCATACTTCCTTTAACATCTTTAAAGTATTATTATATCTTTTTTGTGGAAAAATTTTATACATTTTTTTTGTTTAAAATAAACTTAATAATTAAAATTAATAAAATTAAATATGCTACTATAGAAATATAAGAACCCGTATAAACCACTTTGGGTTTAAAGTTAAATTTTACTTCATGATCTCCCTTAGGCAAAACAAGACCCCTAAGTAAATAATTTACTCTAAAGTGATCTACTTGATTACCATCTACATATGCTTGCCAACCATTTTTATAAAATGCTTCTGAAAAAACTGCTAATTGACTTGATTCAGTTGATGACTTATATATTAATTCATTAGCTTTTCTTGATGATAAAGTAATCGTATTAGATTCTTTTAATTTAAACTTTCTTGCAATAAGAGATTTATTTTGAGTAACTAATTTTTTACTTAAATCTAGCTCAGATAAACTTAATAATTCTTGATTGTCATTTTCTACAACAACTGCCCCACTGACAAACCACGCATTTCCAAGTGCATTAGGATTTCTTGTAACTCCTAAAGGATTATCAGGATCCTTTTGAATAATATACTTAACATTGAGTATGTTTAATACATCCAAGTTATTTTTTAATATATAAAAATCATAGATATTTTGTATTCTTTTGGGTTTTGCTGCGTGATAGCCAGCAATAGATTTATGAAAGAATGAAGTTCTAGCATTTGAAAACCCTCTTTCAGGCTCAAAAACTCTAAAATCAGAATTATCCTGTAAAATTGCTGTATCTGCAATAGTTTGCTCAAAAGGAGAGTTAACAGATGATTGATTAACAAATTGATCAGAATTAACATACTGCTTATCAACTTGCCATAAATCAATAATCACCAAAATAATTATTGAATAAATAGCTAAATTCTTTTTAATAAATTTCTTAGAGTAGATAAAAAGAATAGAAAATGTAGAGATGACAAATATAAAAGACCTTAAGCTATCTTCTTTAAGCAAAGATTTTCTTTCATCAATTATAAGGTTTAGTATTTCAGGATAATCAGAAAATATTTCAAAACTTGATTTAAAATTAAATAAATTTGCTCCAAATAAATATAAACTCAAGGAAACTAAACCAAGAGTTAAACCAGAAAAATACAATGCTCTAGTTTTTAAATAGTTGTCCGTGTTTTTTGCAAAAAACTTTTGAAGACCAAAAACTGCCATCAAAGGAATACAAAATTCAAGAATAACCTGTATTGATGAAACTGCCCTAAACTTGTCATACATAGGAAAGTAATCAATCATGAAATCAGTTAAAAAAGATAGATTTTTACCCCAAGAAAGAATCAATGAAACAACTATTGAGATCATTATCCACCTCATGTTTATATTTTTAACCAATAATAAACCTAGAAAAAAAACAAACAATACAGTAGCACCAATATAAGCTGGTGCAGCTACTATAGGTTGGTCTCCCCAATACATTTTAGAATATTGATAAACCTGTTGACCTTTTTGAGGATCTAAAGTCCTAATAAAAGACATGAGTTCAGAATCTTTTTTAATGGTTTCAGCGCTTGAACCTCCCATGAATTTGGGTACAAATAGGTTGATACTTTCCAAAACACCATAACTATATTCTGTAATATAGTTTTTATCTAAACCTGAGACAGATTCCTTTAATGATCCATCAGGGTTAATTGTTATTTCATTTTTACTTCGAGTACTAAACTCAGAATATTCCATTGTTGATAAAATAGCTGGTGCATTCATTAAAACTGAAAGAATGACACTAGAAAATAGAACAAAGAATGATTTAAAAAATATTTTTGATTGACTTTTTTTTAATGAATTATAAAAATAAACAGCAACTAAAAACATTAACATTATCAAAGTATAAAATGTCATTTGATAATGATTGGAATGTATTTGAAGACCTAAAGAAAGAGCAGTTATTATAAAACCTTCTATATGCTTGTTATTCAAAGTCATTATAAAGCCAGAAACTACTAAAGGCATGTATCCAAGAGCTAAAGCTTTAGTATTATGTCCAACTCCAAGAATGATTATCAAATAAGTTGAGAAACCAAATGCTATTGCTCCGAATAGAGCATATTTATATCTGATATTAAGTGAAATTATCAATAAATAAAAAGAAAGTAAATAAAGAAATAAATAATCAGCTGGTCTAGGTAAAAAGCGAATAGATTGATCTATAATTCTTAAAATATCAAAAGGATATATTGCACTGACTTGAAAAGATGGCATTCCTAAAAAGGCGTTATCTAACCAATAAGGTTCTTCATCAAACTCAATTCTATGATCTACAATTTGTTTTGACATTCCTGAAAATTGAGATATATCAGATTGTGAAATTGCTTTGTTTGATAATACAGGATAAAAATATGTTAAAGAGAGTGATGCTAAAAAAATTATGCATACTACGTGAGGGACAATATTTTTAAAAAATTTTAAATACATAATTTAATCTAATTCTTCAAAGTCAACGTATTCTCCAACCTTTTGTTTTTTGTTTTCTTTAGGGTTTTCTTTAGGGTTTTCATTGGGTTGATTAAAGCTTTCATTCATGTTTTGAAATTTGTTTTTCATCTTATTTTGAAATCTTTTAATAATGAAAGCTAAAATATAGGGAGCCAACAACCTTATTAAATTAAAAAAAATAATAACAAATAGAATAATATATAAAAAAGTAGTCATCAGTAAATGTTTTACAAAGTAAAAATACAATTAATGAATTTAATTAATAATTCATTTTAGGCTTAATCAATAATATTTATTTTTATATCTTTTCATCAAATGAAATCAATACATATTTTAGCATTATCTCTTTTACTAAGTCTTAAAGGATTTACCCAATATACTGAGACAATAAACTCAAATAGACCAGGTTCTTCTCAAGGAGCCTTTTCTGTTGGTAAAAATGTACTTCAATTTGAAATTGGAGGAAAAGTGGGTAAATTAAATAATAAAAACTTTAAAAATTCGACAATAAATGAGTCTCAACTTAATTATACTATACGTTATGGTTTTTTATTAAATAAATTAGAGCTAATAATTGATGGAACTTATAATCAAAACAATAGTATAAATAAATTTGTTAGTGAAGATAAAATCAAAACAAAATTTTTAAATAAGCAGACTATAGGATTTAAATACCTTGTTTTTGATCCTTTTAAAAATAAAAAATGGCATAGTGTCAGTGTATTAAGTTGGGATAAAAATAATAAAATTCGACTTGTTGATTTTATTCCTGCAGTATCTGTTTATGCTGGTGTGAATTACATTCCAAAAAATGGTTACAATTATAATGACCCCTTTACAAGCATTAAAAAAACAGCTGAATACAATGTTTTTAATCATAGTATATTCACTAATCTTAATTGGATTATAACAGAAAATGCGATAAGCCCAAAAGCTAGTATTATTACACAAAATCATTTTATCGGAAAATGGGTGTTTATCAACAACATTACACTTGATAGAATTGGGGATAAAAATTCTATTTTAAATTATATAGGCACTTTAACTCATAATTTCAAGAACCCAAGGTGGTCGACTTTTGGTGAATTTGAAATGATTAAAAATGATATTTACGATGATAATTATTTCAAATTTGGATTTGCATTTTTACTAAACAAAAATTATCAATTTGACACTAGCATAGGCTCAAATTTTAAAGATACACCCCGAAATATGTATTTTAAAATTGGTATGTCCACAAGGTTAGATTGGTATAGAGATGAAACCCCAGTTGACAAAGAAGAATTAGAAAAACAAAAACAAAAAAGAAAAAAATTAAAGCAAGACTCAAAAAATTTAAGAAAATCAGAAAAAAATAAAAAAAAGTCTGATAAAAGAGAACGCAAGACACTGAAAAAATCTAACAGAAAGAAATGATTTTTATAAAAAAAGCGATTTCACTTAAAGATTATAAAGATTTTGTAAACTTTCCATTCAAGCTTTATAAAGATTCTAAATACTGGGTCCCTCCTATTTCTAATGAAGAACTTGAAATGATGGATAAAACCAAAAATCCCGTTTTTAATAATGCAGAAGCTGAATATTTTCTAGCTTTCAAAAACAATGAAATTGTTGGAAGAATTGCTGCAATTGTTAACTGGATTGAGGTAAAAGAACAAAGTAAAAATAAAGTTCGCTTTGGATGGTATGATGTGATAGATGACATAGAAGTTTCAAAAAAACTTATTGAAGTAGTCATAGACTTTGGAAAAGAGAGAAAATTATCTTTTATTGAAGGTCCGGTTGGTTTTTCTAATATGGATAAAGCTGGTTTACTTACCCATGGTTTTAATGAATTAAACACAATGATTACATGGTATCATAACCCTTACCAAAAAGACCATCTTGAAAGACTTGGAATGAAGAAGTTAGCAGAGTGGGTTGAATATAGAATCCAAATTTTTAACGAAAAAGAAGCGCCTGAAAAAGTAAAAAGATTTTCAGATATAATAATGAAACGTTATAATTTAAAACCACTAAACTTTAAGAAGACTAGTGAAATTGAACCATATCTTGACAAGATGTTTGACTTGTTAAATAAGACATATAACACTTTACAAACATTTGTTCCAATTCAACAATATCAAGTTGATCATTACAAGGAAAGATATTTAAGATATATTCATCCTGATTTTATTAAAAGTGTAGTGGATAAAGATGGAAATTTGATTGCGTTTGCTATTACAATGCCTTCTTTTTCAAGAGCACTAAAAAAAATGAATGGTAAAATGTTCCCGTTTGGATTTTTAAGGATTCTTAAATCTCAAATTTTTAATAAAAGAGCTTCACTTTACTTAATAGGAGTTCATCCGGATTATCAAAACAAAGGAGTTACAGCTATATTATTTAATGATTTACAAACTATGTTTAATAAAAGAGGAATTAAAGAAGTAGAAACTAATCCGGAGCTTATTGAAAATAACTCTATTCAAGCTTTTTGGAAAAACTATGAAAGTGTTTTACATAAGAAAAGAAGCACATTTACAAAAAAAATTTAATGATTAATCAAGATACTATTATAGCTTTAGCTACACCAAATGGTCTTGGAGCAATTGCTGTTATAAGAATTTCCGGAAAAAAATCAATTTCAATTACTGAATCAGTATTTAAATCGAAAAGCAAAAAGCTTTTATCAAATCAAAAATCTCATACTGTTCATTTAGGGCATCTAATTAAAAAAGAAAATGAATTAGACGAAGTACTTATAACTTTATTTAAAGGACCTCACTCCTATACAGGAGAAAATACAATTGAAATTTCATGTCATGGTTCAACTTATATTCAAAAAGAAATAATCAATTTATTTATTGATAATGGAATAAGGATTGCTAATCCAGGAGAATTTACTTTAAGAGCATTTCTTAACGGAAAAATGGATCTAAATCAAGCAGAAGCTGTTGCTGATTTAATAGCTTCTGAAAATGAAAGTTCACATAAGTTAGCTATGCAACAAATGAAGAGCGGTTTTAGTGATGATTTAAAAAAATTAAGAGCTGAATTGTTACATTTTTCCTCAATGATAGAACTTGAATTAGATTTTTCACAAGAAGATGTTGAGTTTGTAGAGCGTGATGAGTTTAAAAAGTTAACTAATAAAATAAAATTAGAACTAAACGCTTTGATAAATTCTTTTCAATCAGGAAATGTTCTAAAAAATGGAATTTCTGTTACAATTGCAGGTAAGCCAAATGCAGGGAAATCGTCTTTACTAAACACTTTACTTAATGATGATAAAGCAATAGTTTCTGACATTCCTGGAACTACTAGAGACAGTATTGAAGATTCGTTAGTGATTGAAGGTATAAACTTTAGATTCACAGATACAGCTGGATTAAGAGAAACTACAGATTATATAGAGTCCAAGGGAATAGAAAAAACAATAAGTAAAATTAAAAGCTCTAAAATTTTACTATATCTATTTGATGCTAATGATACAAATATTGATGAAATCAACAATAGTATAGATAAATTTAAAAGAGACGATT
>Ga0307995_1000715_pt1 | contig 21980 bp, 12 predicted proteins | sample EllFjometagen262_FD_203132 | JGI IMG/M metagenome (GOLD analysis project Ga0307995, IMG submission 203132) | Marine microbial communities from Ellis Fjord, Antarctic Ocean - #262 | ecosystem: Environmental > Aquatic > Marine > Unclassified | place: Southern Ocean | collected 2014-11-02 | reverse complement strand
TGCGCCAGATGCTCAAGGACTGGGACGGCGGGGAGCAGAGCACCAACCACGCCGCCTGGATCGGGTTGGAGGACCGCACCGAGCAGGACGTGCACCGCTGGCGGGCCGACCCGTACATTGTTCCGTCGCCCGACCACCGGCTGCCTAATGAGGACTTTGTGGCCCTTGGCGTATACGGCGCCGCCGAGGGCGGCAGCCTTCCGGTCGCGAGAGACGTCCGGACCAGTAGCTCCGAGTACCCCGATCGAGAGAAGGATTGGTACGACTGTGGGTGCGACCAGATGCAGTTCCGAAGCCTCCCTGAAGCCGCAGCATACTCAATAAGCAATCTGCAGCGGTGCTTCCGGGAGTACCGAGGCCAGGCTCTATGGCGCATGACGTCGGGCGCCATTCATAAAAAAATTGATCTGACCGCCGAGGACGACTTGTTCCAAGGTGTCGGGACAGTTCCGAGGCAGATGCTTTTGAAGACCTGTTTTCAAAAGTGCATTTCGGAAGAGATAGACGACGACTGCAGCGACTGCGGGCCTTGCATGGGATTCGACGTGCACTGCGAAGAAAAGGTTGACGGGGATAATATGTGTGACAAGACGACTGCACAGTGTTTAACATTCGACAAGACATCGACCATGCTCGCAAACGGCGGAAATATGTTTGACTTTGGCTACGTCTCCCCCGTGCTCTTCGACCACACCGCCTGGACGCATTTCGACCGCAAGTTTGGGGAGGGCATTGCGGCCGTGTATTTTTACGGGAGCGCGGAGAAGGTGTTTGCCGAGAAAAACTCGCTCCGCGAGGTCTTTTTTGTTGAGCAGCTGGACTACGAAAACGAGTGCCTCTGCCCGACGTCCGACCTGTTCACGCCGTCCTTCAACTCATACCTGGACAGCCCGATGTGCACCGGCAATATGGGTCCAGAGTATCTGCGCGTGCAACAACAGACGGGGGTCAAGTGCCGCTCCCTCAAGTTGTCGGGCTACCTGGAATCGAAATATACCTATGCGAATTCCTATGTGGAGCACACGGATTACTCTTGTTCAGGTCGAAACGAGCTAGGCCGTTTCTTCACCTCTACTGTCCAGGAATGTCAAACTATCTGCGACGGTGAAGCATCTTGCATATCGTTCGAGTTCAGGACAACTGGGAGGTGTCAGTTGTCGACCTCGTGCAACACTTCGAACAAAAGCCCATCAGGAGGGGGCTGGACGCTGTATGTCCGCAACGCCATCGAGAATGACATGAAACTTGTTCTGAACGCGCCTTATGGCGACGCGGGTCTCCGGAACAGCTTTTTCTTCACTGAAATCACGGGCGAAAACAGGAGCGACCCGAAACAGATTTTACTCGTCTACAGACCCTCCTCAGATAAGTGGGTGGTGATCGGCGGGAGCTCGCTGTACACCAATCTCTTGGCGGCAGTTGAAGGTGAAAGAGATGATCTGGCACTTTCGTGGGAGTTCAGCTTGGCTGATGATGAGTATGACATATTTCACGAGTACTCTTTCGTGCCTCTACGGGGCGACATCGCGAACAGGGACCTCGGCGACGGCACGACCGGGTTCCCTGCACAAGTGAAATACCTTCCTCCGGTAGGCAATTCCGTGTTTATCCGCAACGTGCTTTCTGTGACAACCGGCGTCACGACCCTCTCCATCGGCGGGATCGACAACACTGACGACGATGAAGTTTACGGTAAATCAATCATCAATTCCCAGAACTGGATCCAGGTCCAGGACAGCATCCCGTGCAGAGACATCCCCAACCCTCCGCCGCCGCCGCCGCCGCTGCCGAGCCCGCCGCCGCCGACTCCGCCGCCGGACGAAACCAAACCGTCGGTCGATATTTCGGTGGCCAGACGTTCGGCCACGACCACTGAGACTCCCAACTTGTACAAATTGACAATGGGAGGGAATGGGGCGACCGAAGCCACTGGGTTGGTGCTCCTGGTGGATGTGAAAGAGATCACGACTACTGGACCGGAGAAAGAGAGTGTCACATTTGTCGAATCACCTCCCTTTGTCGGGACAAGAAGTTTCATTCGTGACTGCGCCTTGACGAACAAGATCCTAACGACGGGTAGGGCAATTCCGAATAACCGTCTCGTTTTATGCAATGCAATACTCAATTGGAGACAGCTCTTCCCAGTCGACACAAACAATCCGGAGTCGTTTTTTTTCAAGTTTCTGATTACATTGCAGGACAATCTCGATAATGTTATTGTCGATCATGATGGAACGCCATTGAACGTGATGGACACACTGCGGAGCGACTTGGTCATTGACCAGGACAATGAACTCAGTCAATGCTTCAGCACAATCTACTTTCGATTTGGCGTTACAACTGGACTCGTGCAAGACTCGAGCAATAACGAAAACGAATGTGGATTAGACGGGATGGCAGCGTGCAAAACCTTCGACTTGCAGTTGGACACACCGGACATATTATATGGGTGTCCTCCTCCGCCGCCGCCGCCGCCGCTGCCACCTCCACCGCCGAGCCCGCCGCCGCCGCCGTTGCCACCACCACCGCCGAGCCCGCCGCCGCCGCCGAGCCCGCCGCCGCCGCCGAGCCCGCCGCCGCCGCCGAGCCCGCCGCCGCCGCCGAGCCCGCCGCCGCCGCCGAGCCCGCCGCCGCCGCCGTTGCCACCACCACCGCCGAGCCCGCCGCCGCCGCCGAGCCCGCGGCCGCCGCCGAGCCCGCCGCCGCCGCCGAGCCCGCCGCCGCCGCCGAGCCCGCCGCTGCCGCCTCCGTTGCCACCACCGCCGCCACCGCTGCCGCCGCCGCCACCGCTGCCGCCGCCGCCCGTCGGCGGAAGAAGGCGCTATCTTCTGTCGGAAGACGCGTCACTGCCGTCGTGCGAGGCGTACGTTCCTCAGGAATGGATATGTCCGAGTTCGACCCACGTGGTTACACGAGATCCGCTCGATGGCTGTCGGTTCGAAAAGTGCGGCGTCTCTGTAACCGAGACGGTGGACGATTGGACGGCGACCATGAAGGTGCTCACGACGTCGCATCGCGGCATACTGGACGGGCCGGTGCGCGCGCTGAGTTTATCTGCGGAGGCCTTTCTCCGGAACAAGGCTGGAATGGCAGCTCGAGTGGCGCGATACGCGGTGGTGACGCTGTTTGAGATTGTGCACGCGACCGTCATCACGACGGGCACCGTCATCACCCGGATTGGGAGCTCGGCGGCGGGCGCAAACCAGCTGCTGGACCCCAAAGACATGGCGGACGATTTCGGCAAGGTGTTCCGCAACCTGGACCTGCTCGGGCAGGCGCTGGTTGAGCCTGTGCTCGCGTTCGCGGACCCGCTGAACGGGCTTCTGGGGCGCGACCCGCAGACGACGTGTAAGAAAGAGGTGGTCCTGAACCATGTCCTGCGCGGCAGCCTGAAAGTGTACGGGATCGCCGCCAAGAGCTGCATGGCCCGCCCTCCGGAAGGCGACCGCGTGTACATGTGCGAGTTTGAGGACCCTGCGCTGTGCAACATGTACATGCCGTATCACGGACTGCAGATCAACCCGATGTGCTCGATGGGCGGCTTCCTTGAGTCGCTAGCGCAGACTGCGGTGAGCGTGGTGCAGCTCATGGTCGACCACGGGATCTACTTCTTCTCGGGCCTGGCCAACTGTGCGATGTCGGACGGGACGGACTGCTCGTTCCGGGGCATGCCGAGGTACCCGCACGCGGCGGTAGATCTGCTGTTCTGCAACGGGTTCGAGGTGACGGTTCACTTCTCGAACGTGTTTGGGTCGTTCACGCGGATCATGTACTCGTGGGTCTACGACGTGGCCAACTACGACGAGAAGCTCGGCGGGAGCGACGTTCCGAACTGCGTCGGGCTGCCGGAGGCGGTGTGCGTGACCCGCGGCATCGGCTTCTTCGAGGACTATCTGTACCCGCACGCCAAGCCTTGCAAGCGGAGTGGCGGGTGCTTCTGCGCGTGGATCAAACAAAAGACAACTTCTGACAGAAAAGCACAAGATTTCTGCGCGAGCGCCTGCTCCCTGGTGCTGCAGCAGTCCGATTGCGGGCAGGTGGACACCCGGTTCGACCCCCTCGGCCAGTGCGAGTGGCGCGACGGGCGGTGCATGAGTCACCGCGACAACCTGCAGAAGTATCCCATCGAGGCGTCGATCAACACGTTTGTGACGAGCATCCTCTCCTTTCCCCTGCACGCGGTTCACATTGCAAACAAGACGTTCGCGCTGGCATTGGACCCGGGCGGGGACGAGGACCAAGACGCCAGCGACGTGCAGTTGGTGTCTCCCAAATCGCTGAAGGCTCCCATAACGAATCTAAGGGCCAGCGCAAGCCAGCTGAAGGGTCAGCTGAAGAGTCTGAATAAGGAGAAGCTAAAGGGACTGCGCAAGAGCCTCACGTCCAAAATGAAAAAGCCGCCCGCGTTTGGCATCGACGCACTCCTGAAGATGACCATATGGTACAGGGACATGCTGGTGGCGTTTCTGGAGTTGGTGCGCGCGTTCGACGTCGTCACCGCCGGTGTGCAGAGCTCGGAGTTTGAAACGTTCCAGCTCGTCATCGTGGAGCTGATGGACATTGTCCAGCAGCTGGCCTTTACATACAAGGACTTCATCGTCAAGACAGTCACCGACGCCATGGAGCTCTTCATGGGCTTTATGGAGTTGCTAACCAATCCAAAGGACGCGTTGGCCATCCTCAAGAAGATTATGATGGTTCTCCTGGACTACATCGCCGCCATTGCGGACCTGCTTATCAACTTTGTGCGACAAGGCGAATTGGGCAAAGCAATTGACAGCGCTGCGGTGGGTATATGCAAGGCGGTCAACGTGGTGAGCGGGGTGATTGACCTCATCGTCGGCGAAATCTGCAATGTACTCGAGTCGTTACCATCTTGGCTCGGCATAAAGAAGCCGGACTTCTGTGCCTCAGATCGCGGCGATACGAATGTGTGTAACGAGGCTGGCATTGAGTTTGCGGACCCGTTGCTGCCCGCGGCGGAAGCCAGCGTGTGCAGCGTCTCGGTGACGCCTCGTGACGGCGTCACCGTCAACTTGGCCGACGTCGGCGCCAGCGTGAAAGGCCTCTTCGACCTCGTGCAGACCAGTGAGCTGCCAGAGTACGGCAAGCTCGGCTGCGAGTGGTGCGTCGTGACGCACCCGGATCAGTGCCAGAGCGTGTCCACGGAGCGGGACACGCTGGGGCAGCGCACGTACGACCCGGAGGTGAACACGAACCGGGGCATGGCGTGTCCATGCGAGTTCTGCGCGCACAAGCCGCAGCCGAATGAGCCGTGGGACTTTATGTCCGCGTCGGAGAGGGACGCGGGGACGGATCTTGAGCACGAGATCTACCACTGCAACGCCGCCACGGGGTACTGCCAGTGCGGGCCGGCGCCGGGTCAGCTGCTCACCGAGGCCAGGCTGCCCGTCGGCCCCGACCGCGTGCGGGAAGACGTCATCTGCCCGGGCGGCCGGTCGCTTCGCCAGGTTGACCGCAAGGACCACCTGACGGCTGCGTACAAGACGCACAACGCCATGTGCTACATCCGCGAGGCCTGGCGCTGCGACGTGGATCGGCTGAACGGCGCCAGTTACTACTGGACGGACCCCGTCACCAACGAGCGGCGCAAGGTCCTTGGCGAGAATCACCTGACGAGTCCGCAGTGTCGCTCCGTGCGAGACACCTACTGCGACATCATCGGGGGCGCCAGCGGGAGGGCGGCGTGCAAGTCCGACGAAGCCGGCGTCGCGCGGGACAGCACGAGGCGGCGCCAGGCCATTATTGAGCAGACGCGCTGCGCCGTCCACCGCTGCCTCACCTACTCGCGAGACGTTGAGCTGGAGGGACCGTACCTGTGCCGCGAGTTCTGCGACCCGCACCCGTTCAACGAGGACAACGTGCTCAACGAGGCGTACTACCGCTGGGGGGAGCTCTCGGACCAGCCGGAGCTGGTGCATTGGCGGTTCGACAAGGCCCCGTTCCAGGATGTGCCGAACAACGACAAGACGATGCTCGAGGAACTCTTCGGGATCCACGACACGGCCTTGGAGCGGTGTCGTGGAACGGAGCCTTGCGGCGCGGACACCGATGGCGCCGGGAACCTGTACGCGTCCATGCCGAACGACAACCCAAAGAGCTGGAACCGCCAGGCAGACATCTGGAACCGGGCCAAGGTGGAAGCGCAGGACGAGCGGCTGTCGGCGTACTGCGTGTGCGACGTGGGCTACCGCGACACGCCAGTCAGCTTCAACGAGAACCTCATCCCGAGCGGGGAGGAGACGACGGGCTACTCGCCTGGCACGCTCGACGCGATGGCAGGCTACGAGCCGGGGACGGCGGCCCGCACCGCCACGGAGGCGCAGTTCTCGGCGGCGGCGAGCAACGACACGGTCACGCTGGGAATTGCGGAGCAAGTGGGGCAGGGCGCGCCCCCGCTGCATTACCTCTTCATGGGGCGCGGGGAGGACGCATTCGCGCACCTCCGCCGAGCCGGCGGTCCCAACGTCGAGTTCACCGCCGGGCGCCGGCGCCGGCAGCTGCTCGAGGAGCGCCGGCAGACCCCGTGGGCCGACGCGCTGCATGGCACGGGGTGCACGCGCGACGTGGACTGCCGCAACGGCACGGCCGTCTGTCTGACGAAGCCAGACGGGGACGATCTCCGGGCGTGCGACTCGTGCGGCGCGCGCCAGGCGGCCATGTGCGACGCCGCGGCGGCCACATGCGTGTGCGGCCGCACGAGCCGGGCGCTGGCTCCTGCGCGCCACCAGCACCCTGACAAGGAGCGCGAGCGCACGGCCAAGGACGTGCAGGCGCTCCTGCGGACAAGCTTCTGGACAGGCTCCACGGGCTGCGACCGCCTGATGCGCGGGTACATCGGGCAGCGCGCCGTCGGCCTCGGCATGATGGAGCTCCTCGAGATGCACAAGTGCGCACGGCTGCGGATGGCGGGCATGCAGCTCGCGGAGGTGTCACAGGTCCCCGGGCTGCCCCAAGACCTCTTCTACAACCCGTGGACGGCCCTGGGCCTTATGCGCGACGCCGCGTACGGCACCGTCATCTACGCACAGTCGCCCGACCGAGACGCGGCGCGGACCCAGATCCGCAGCAGGGGCATCGACCCCGTCCTGATCCTCAAGCTCGTAGACTTTTGCAACTGGGTCATCGCGAGCGTCGCCGACGCCCAGTCCGTCCAGGACGCGGTCGACGCCGACATTGCTCCGGCCATCGAGTCATTCATTGGGCCGGAAGCGGGCAGGGTGGTGCGCGACGCCGCCGCGCGCGGCGTACGGCTGGCGGAAGAAGCCGATAGAGACGGCACACTGGAGCGGCTGAGGGGTCTCCGGCCGTTGAAGGCGACGGCCGCGGCCCTCTCGATCATCGCGGACCGCGCCGCCGCCAGCGGCGCTGCCCCCCGCGCCGCCAGTGTTCAAGTCCCCGCCCCAGTTGTCGTCTCGAATACGGAAACGGCAGTGCCCCAAGACAGGGAGGGCCGGCGTCTGCAGTCCGAGCAGACTGTCGCTACCGCGCGCGCCGAGGAGGACAGCCTCGACGAAAAGAGCTGTGCGCTCGCTCAGATTTTGGTCGACAACACAGTCGACGCGTTCAAGTACGCGACCACCTACTACACCGATATCTACCCGCTGCAGGTGTGCATGTTCATGAAGGAGTTCACCTCGGTGTTTCCGAAGGAGAATGTCCCGGACGCATGCGACGACGTCAAAATCGAGGCCTACAAGCGCCCGTCGAGCCTGCTGACGGCTGAGCCGCTCTGGAAAAAGTGGTGGGACAGCTTGTCCCGACAGTGGTCCGAGTGGCGCGGGCGGACAGACGAAGCAGCCGACGCGCCGCCAGGACCCGCGCCCCGGGCCGGCGCCGGCGACAAGAGCACCACGGCCGCCTTTGTCAAGGGCCTGGAGGCGCTGTCCGGTCTCGATGTGACCGGCCGCATCGACGTGGTTCTCGCGGGCCTCCTCGAGGACTCGGCGCAGTCGGCCGCGGAAAGCTTCCAGGAGTACTACGTGTGCAAGATGGAGAAGATATGGGACCCCGCGGCGGCAATGAACACCGACACGCTGTCCGCCATCATCGGCGCGGCGGCCATCATCACCGCGGGCACCTTTGCCTGGAAGCAGCTGATTGGCGTCGGGCAGATCTGGATCAGCCTGGCCGGCGGCGCCGCTTTTCTGCCTGTGATTATGTTTTTGCTCTACGACACCGAAGCGGGCTGCGCGGTGGAGCACCCGAACGCCGCCGCCGCCATCCCGGTCATCGGGCAGCTCTTTCCGGCCACGCTCCCGTTCGTGCCCACGCGACTGGCGGACGACCTCTACACGGTGCTCGACGACACGATCCTGCCGGAAGGACACCCGGTCCTGTTTGACCGGATCGCGTCGCGACACGACACGGACGGGACAATCGCCGCCGTCGCGGACTGCGCCGCCGACCCGTACGGCTTCAACGACGGCTTCCGCATTGTCGCCTACTGGTTTGCGCGCGCGTACCCCGAGTGGCGCACGGACATCCCGCACTGGCTGCTCGTCATTGCGCAGAACACACCGGTGGATGGCCTGCTGGGCCGCTACGACAAGCGCCACTTGCAGCGCCAGACGGCGGGGGACCTCCGGCCCACCATGGACGACTGCGCCTACGTCTCTGCGTTTGTGCACCTCCCCGCCTCAATCTTCATCTCCGCCGTGATCCTGGCCGTCGTGCCGGCCGTCATCGTTGTGCTCATCAAGGTTGTCGCGCTCCTGCCGCTCTCACAGGCGAGCGCGCTGCGCTGGCTGTCCTACGACGCGCGCCAGCTGCATGCGACGATATACGAAGCCGCCGAAGGAGCTGCACAGCTGTAGATTACTTTAGGCTCTCGTGTGTAGTCGGTATTTCGAATATATGTGTAAAGATAGTTGAGAAATGCTAGTTAGGTAGACGGCTCTATGTACTCCGTCTCAAAGTAAAATTCGGGCGAGTTCCCCGCCGTTACTTGTTCGCATGTTGATTTTAAAACGTCGAGCACTCGGTGGAAGCTGGGCAGGAGCTGCTTAACCGCGAGCGGCATCTGGTCGCACACCATCTTCATGTCACGGGTTTCTTTTTTGAATTCAATCTTCGCGGCGTCTCCGTCATAATCCTCGTTGTAGCAGCGCATGTGCTTGCCATACCGTGGGAGGTAGTAATCTACCACCCGGGAGTCTGACAAAAATGTGTGAAAGGGCGCATCTTTTCCGTCCCACAGCTTTTTTATATTGGCGGCCGCGCCTCCGAGGTCCTTGAGCGAGTAGAGCGCCTGCAGCATGTCCGTCTTGCCGTGCGGAGACACGTTGTTGCACTGGCCATAGAGCATGCACGCTGCTCCGTTTTCGACAAGGAGTGGATTTTCTGCGCCCTTCATGGCTGCTCTGTCAAAGTCAAACAGCTTGATGACATACTTGCTCACCAAGTCGTAGGAAACTTTCTTGCGGTCTTTGGTCGTCAGCGTGTATCTGATATAGACCGGCCTCGTCAGCTCCTGGACATATATGTTTCTAAGGTGTAGATCGTTGTGGCGGATCTGGTGCGTCTGCAGGCACGACAGTGTGTACATCAGCTGAAAACTGAGCTCCGGCATGGCCTTGATTGCCGCTTCATTCGTTTTGAGCGACGTCGAAAACTCCCGTAGAGAAACCCCTTGGATTTTCTCGAGAAGCAGCACGTCGCACGTGCGCGGGGTGTCGGCATGCGCGCCAATGGATCTAAATACCCGGGCGTGGGCAGTCACCTCCGACGGTCGCATTGTGCTTGGGTCCCCCCCTATTGAATCGGGGGCCATGACACCCACGAGGACGCACGCGCACATGACCACGTGGGGGGTCTGCCGCCCAGCAATCATCGTCTCGGTCAGGCGGCGATAAATATCCCGCTCAAAGGCGAGGCTGCCCAGCATGGCCTGGTCCGCGCCCTCAGCGCGCATAGCCAGCTTGAAGTACAGTTCGCATGCGTCACCCCACAGGGCGCGAGTATTGAAACGATCCCACACTTCCATCTCGGAGTCATTGAATCTCATGCGGCAGTCCCCGCCGGCGCTGAGCGAGACCCCCCCCTTTCCTGCGCGCGGGTCCATTTCGAGGCATTCGTGGAGCGGCGTGCTCGCGCGCGACTCGGCCCACACAGTGGCCACCCGCGCAAGCCCGGCCCGCAGCTCGGGCGAAATGGCGGCGAGGTCTACTAATGTAAGGGGCTCCCGGGAGGCGTGCCCGAACGGCGCAGTGCGCAAGCCAAGCAGCGCGCTGTCCGGCCCGAGCAAGGACTGGGCGGTGTCCGTGCTCATGGCGCAAAAAGAACAATCAGTTGCTTCTCGCAAGTACCGCTTGCAAGACGGATATGATTTATAGTGACGCATTCATGTTGCAAAGGGGCGTGCCGCCCCTTGAGCACCTGCTCTTGCTGTGCTCTTGCTTTTAAAATCAGAAGAACTAGAACTAGATGTGCAGAGAAACGATCTGAAACGATTGTTCGTGGGTTCTGCACCCCTACGTCGCTATCGATTAAAAAGGGACGCCACTCGAGCACGCTCTGTTTTTCATCGATAGGTTTTGCACACGGGTAGGCAGCTAACGTCACATTTTGCGTCCGGGCCGAAAAAAAGTTTTCATTTTCAGAATAAAAAAAGAGCCCGGACGCAAAATGTGACGTTAGCTGCCTACCCGTGTGCAGAACCTATCGATGAATTTTGAGCCCAAAATCCCACTCGAGTGACACCTAACGTCACATTTTCATGTCAAAATTCATCGATATATACATTTTTTGTGCGCCATCGATGAATTCCGAAGGTCACTCGAGCGGCGTTTGTTTTTAATCGATAGCAAAATGATATCTATATCGATATATTTCGTGCTCCCGCCGCCGCATATATTGAGAGAGAGCACAGTTTCATCATGCTTCAGCGCACCACCTTCGGCGATTTGCCGCGCGAGCTGCGGCAGCACGTGGCGGACCTTCTGCCCACCAAAAGCTGTGATCGCTTGACGTTTGCATGCTCGAGCAAGGACTGCCTCTCGCTTGTCCGCGAGACCGCGCCGGAGCAGCTGCGGACGGCCATGTCGACCATATCCACAGTCTCTCAGGTGCGCAGGCGCTGTGCGGTGACGCGTGACGCGTGAGGGGAATGAATAAGGGTTTGCAGTCCACACTCTCTACACCCGCACCCCCGACACCAGATGGAGTGGTGCCACGCCAATGATTGTCCCAGGCGTAGAACGTGTGAATACGCCGCTCGTGGAGGGCACCTGTCCGTCTTGCAGTGGAGTCGCGCCAAGCGCTGCCCGTGGGACGAAAGGACGTGTGAGAACGCCGCCAAAGGAGGCCACTTGGCCATTCTCCAGTGGTGCCGGGAAGTTGGCGCGCCACGGGACGATCGGACGTGTGCGGCCGCCGCTCGGGAAGGGCACCTGGCCGTGCTGCAGTGGTGCCGGGCCAACGGATGCCCGTGGAACGCAAAAACATGTCTAGCTGCCGCTGATGGAGGGCACTTGGCTACCCTGCAGTGGAGTCGCGCCAATGGCTGTCTATGGGTTAAGCGCCATTGCTTGGCCGCGGCGGTTCATCATGTTGCAGTTTCAGACTGGATACGATTGCAAGCAGACGACGAGGGCGCCATTTAGAATGGGTTCTTTCGCAAGCATGTGATAATAATACTGTTTCTAATTTATGATGTAACTTTATAACAGCTGTGAAGGGCTGTGGGACTTTACTTATTATTTTCTACAAATTATGAATGGCCGCCGCAATCAGTCTCTGCGGCCAGTCGGCCCTGCCACCTGTTAGCAGGGGTTCAAGGGGCGGCACGCCCCTTGGCTTAGTGCTTGTATGCTCCGAAGTTGGCCTCGTCGAGCGCCACCAGACAGCGCTGATCATCCATTGCCATCGGCGACCAGTAAGCCAGAAACATGAGCACCATCACGAGGTCGTCATTCATTCCCGCCCCATTCTTGCCCGTCAGGACTCGCTTCAGCTGCGAGAACTGGTCGGGGGGTTCCTTGTAGTGGTACCTAAACTTGCGCAGCTGCTCGCATATGAGCTCCCGCATGCCAATGCTCTGAGACGTGAACTTGGACCCGAAAACTATGTGTTCGGTCCGCAGAAGGGTCTGGAGCGAGATCCGCGCGCGTTCCTTGACCTCGCTCGTGGTCCACACCCCAATGCGGCGATGGGTCGTCTTGTCCTGGGTCATGAACTGCATCGGGGGGAAGCGGTTGCAGATGCCAGCGACGCGCGACGCACCTGCACACACAATTGCGCTATCGATTGAAAAGTATCGATCGAAAATGTATACAGAACCAACTAGACGCACCGACGGTCCCGGAGTAGTTGGCCTCAATCACAACGCGGATCGGCGTTAGCCGGCTACCCCCATAGGTGTTGCGGAGCGTCTCTATATGCGCCGCGAGCGCGCGCTCCAGGTCCTGGTCCGTGCTCACCTTGAATGAATCTGCAGATACCACCTGACGTGCGGGTGGGAGGGGCAGGTGATGCGCTTCCGTCCACGCCCCGGTCGCCACACGCCCCGGACACAACGGACCGGGACCGGGACATGCTCGGGCAGATTGGAAGTGACAAGCCGCGTGGCGTTTTGACGACAACGTCGCCGTCGCGCGTGGACCACGCGTTGTGGGAGGCTGTCGCCATGCTCAAGCAGGACGTGCCGCTCTCGCCAGAGGTTGCCCGGGCAATTGATCGCTCTCACACAACGGACAACGTGAATGCAAAAAAATACTACTTTCTGGTCTGTCTGGCGCTGTCGGAGCGGGTCCGACGCGCGTACAAGCCGCACTGTCCGGTGTACAAATTCGACCCGTGGATCAGGACGCTTCGGCAAGAGATTGATATTTTTTTGCAAGGCGGGACCGGCCGCCCTGATTCCGAAGACTGCTCGTCGTGGACGCAGGCCAAGTATCCGACGGTGGACGTGCTCGTGGCGCGGCTCGTCGGGGATTACATTTCGAATTAAGGGGCGTGCCGCCCCTTGAACCCCTGCTCTCACTAGTTGACCTGACTCTAGCACGATATGATTTTATTACATATCTGTCTCTGTCTCTGTCTCTGTCTCTGTCTCTGTCGCATGGATGATGAAGCAGGGGTTCAAGGGGCGGCACGCCCCTTACCACGAGCACGTGCTGCTTGGTGAAAAAGCACGTCATTACAGCCGTTTCCGAGTTGCCGCCGCCCGAGGGGTCAACTGCCATGTACAGCGCGTCGATAAAGTGCGTGTCCACGTCGGCCCCGATCTTTCGTGTCTCAAACGCCTGAATTGCGTCGTGGCTGAAGGCCGTTGTAGCGGACGACATGGTCAGCCCCGCCGTTTCGCGAAGCAGCAGGGCCGGGTCTGTGCTCATCAGCGCCTTGACCAGATTCTGCCTGGCGTCATCCTGCTTCCACGGGGGGCGCTCGTACTGCTTGTGCGGGCACGTCGACATTGTCACCTTGTCCCCCTTGGCCTTGCAGGCGTCGCACACCAGCGACACCTCCATGGTTCGGAACAGGGGCGTGCCGTCGACATCCTTGAGCTGCATCATCTGGCTGTACTGACACTCCTCTTCCATCGGCGTGCTGATCCCCAGCAGCGCGGTGTAAGCGACCCCGAGCAGGGGCGCAATTGTCTCCTGGAATACCTTGGGGTCCAGCCGCGCAGCCTCCTCGAGAATCAGCACCTTCCCGCCCGTGCCTTTGGTGCCCTGTACGGTACCTGTAAGGGGCGTGCCGCCCCTTGAACCCCTGCTCTCACTTACTTACGGTCTGATATTAATAAAGTGAGAGCAGGGGTTCAAGGGGCGGATATTAATAAAAAGGGGCGGGAGAGCAGGGGTTCAAGGGGCGGCACGCCACTTACTTGGGTATGAAAAGAGCCGTCGAATGTCCTCCGCGTTGTCGCCTTTGAGGAAGAGCTCTTCCTGATTCCGCTTGGCAATGCGCTGTGCCCCCTGGCCATCGTCGAGGTGGCAGACAAACTTGGCCACCTGCTCGGCCAGCGCGTTGGAGGCGCGCCGGCCGGTGCTGTACACGCTGATCCACATGTCCGGCACGCACCACAGCATGGCCGCGACGAACAGCGCCACGGAGGTGGTCTTGCCCCACCGTCTGGGCGTCACGATAAGCACATACTGCTTGTAATTATCCGCGCAGACATTTTCCAGGAGAATGCGTTCCTTGTACCGCTCAAAGTCGGCGGGCCCGTAGATGTGCGGGAGACACGCCCGAATAAAGTTTCGGTGGAATTTACGCTGCGTGTGCGTCCGAACAAGCCCGCACTGGTCGAGCGTGGCGTGGAGGTGCTGCATGATGCGGTCCCCGGGAATCTCACTCCGGTCTGCCGAAATCTCGAGAAAGGCGTCCAGCTTCCGCTTCATGAGGCAGCGGGCGTCGCGAGTCGCGTCGCGGTTCGATTGCAGGTCATTCTTTACCGCCTCGAGGAACGGCTTGTAGTCGTAGAGGGACAGACTTTGCATTGTGGTACGTTTGAAAATATTGAATACGTGTTGAATATATTCATCGATACATGTATATACGTATTGAATATCATAATAAAAGTTAGTTACTAAGGGTACGGCGGGTAAGAGTACGTACTCCCGCCGTGTACATACGTGTCCCATTGCGAGTGCACGTTCGTTGGCGAGTCCGGCCCCTCCTCATCGGACGATTCCTCGCGTCCCGCGAATGTGTTCGGCAGCGGCGACTCCAAGCCGGCCGAGCCATACACCGGTGAGGTGGGCGAGTCCGGCGGTATCAGGTTGCGCGCTGCAATTTGTGCCGTTACGCGAGAACTGTTGCCAGACGCAAATAACTGGCTAAGCTCAGTCAGGTTCTTGATCGACTCCGGGAGGCTCGTCAGCTTGTTGTCGTCCAAGGCCAGGGTTTCCAGGTTAGCCAGTCGCCCGATCGACTCCGGGAGGGTCGTCAGCTTGTTGTTTCTCACGTTCAGGATTTTTAGCTCGGTCAGCTGCCAGATCGACTCCGGGAGGCTCGTCAGCATGTTGTTGTCCATGTCCAGGATTCCCAGCTTAGCCAGTCGCCCGATCGACTCCGGGAGGCTCGTCAGCCTGTTGGTGTCCATGCCCAGGGATTTCAGCTTAGCCAGTCGCCCGATCGACTCCGGGAGGCTCGTCAGCTTGTTGTCGCACACGTTCAGGGTTTTCAGCTCGGTCAGCTGCCCGATCGACTCCGGGAGGCTCGTCAGCTTGTTGTCTTGCACGTAAAGGATTTCCAGCTTATTCATCTGCCCGATCGACTGAGGGAGGCTCGTCAGCTTGTTGCTGTACACGTGCATGGATTTCAGCTCGGTCAGCTGCCCGATCGACTCCGGGAGGCTCGTCAGCCTGTTGGTGTCCATGCCCAGGGTTTCCAGCTTAGCCAGTCGCCCGATCGACTCCGGGAGGCTCGTCAGCTTGTTTTCGTACACGTTCAGGGTTTTCAGCTCGGTCAGCTGCCCGATCGACTCCGGGAGGCTCGTCAGCTTGTTGTCGCACAAGAACATTTGTGTCAGCCCGTTCAGCCGCCCGATCGACTCCGGGAGGAGTTTCAGCCCGGTGTTCTCGATTTGTACGACCCTAAGATCTGTCAGTTCCGTCAACTCGTCTGGGAGGGCTGTTATCTTTAAAAGCAGTTGCGTTGCGGGATCCCCGCGTATAATTTTAAATTCCGAGGCACGCCGTTGTTTCATCTCAGGCAGCAAAACCTCGCGGAGATAATATGCAGGAGGTAAGGTATCCTGGCTTGAAACCTTTTTCCCTCTCACGTGCATACGCCGGACGTCCATCGAGACGCCGTACTCGAGAGGTTTTTGCCAGGGGTTGACCGCGCTGGGTGCACACGTGTAGCCGTCTGGGAATGTTTCTGATGTCACTTTGTACTCGAGTACGCTCCGGTTCATGGGATTTGTGAAATCGGCGCGGCGAGATTGCTTAGCCCAAGCGCGCATCGAATTCACGCCAAAGCAATTTCCGTCTGGGGCGCGCAGCAGCGGCTGGCTCAGCACGTGCGAATTCTTAGACGCGAAGAAGTCTTCTTGGGTTACCGGGTCGGTCTCGTTGAGGCACATCTTGGCCACATCCGCGCGGCCGTATCCGCGGTCTGCGGGTATGAGCTTGAGCCTGTTGCCAGGCTCATCTTGAGCCACCGCTTCTGAGACGAAAGACATTGGGGTTTTGCTATTTTTTTCCAACAAGTAAATATATATACACTTATTTTCTCGGAAGGAGATAGATCGTATGTGTGATCGTGCCGTGCGTGTGAAATGGGCAATGCCCCGAGGCGGTCATATAAGTAAATCCGCGTACTGCCGCCGGCAGCGGAGCGTAACGCGAGCGGATCTGCAGCAGTCGAGTGATCGATATGCCGGGAGTCGGATTTATCAACGCAGGCGCAGATGTGGATGGTCGCATGCAAAAGGCGGGCGCGCAGCAGCGCGTGCGGAACCGCTTTCAGGGCGCAGTCGGCGTGCTTCGCGAGCGTGGCATGCTGAGCCGGTCGGCGGGACAGACCCAGTTTTCGGACGGCCTGCAGGCCATTCTGAAACGAATGGGCGAGAATGTGTCTCAGCAAGGACAGATCGAGACCAATAAGATGCAGCGGTGTCTCACCGGCCGGTTCGTAGACGACGGGTCGGGTTCTGAAGCGGTCGTGTCGGCGTCCGGCGTGTACGGGAATCCGATGCTCGAAAACGCAATCAACTATAAAAACCTAGAGGAGTGCGCCGACTTCTCCTTCGACGACTTCTATTTTTTGCCCGACGACGACGGCGGCACTCCCGACCAGGCGGAGTGCGACACGTCGAAGCTGGACGCCTATCTATTTGGCGAGTCGGAGCAGCCCGCCGAGGGCCAGACGAGGGCCCGGTCGAGGACCATTGCGCCGCAGCCAGTGAGCGAGCACATGCAGACCCATCAGAACCCGGTTGGCTTCCTCGAGTGGGAGACGGTCGAACGCGCAGCGGGGAACGGCCTCGCCAGGGAAGGGGGCGGCGGTGTGTACCAGTGGAGTACGAAAGCCTTTGTAGCCATGCCGATGGTCCACTACTTCAATCCGTCCAAGAAGAAGCTACTGATGGGCACCAAGCCGGCAAAGTACAAGGATGCCATGCTGTGTTGGAACCCGGGGTCGGGCAAGCCCGATGTCATCTCGATCCGCATGGAATACAGCGGCCTGCACTTTGATCTGGCCGGGGAAGCGCAGCCGCTGGTCATTCCGTACGACTGCATCATGCACACGCGGTCGACGCTGACACGTTCGGGGTCGGATTCGTGGCCGCACGTGGACCTGTTCTGCGCGGGGCGTCCAATCGACAAGAACCGTCTCGGCGAGTGGAGTTTCCGAGACATAGACCCGGGAGAGGCTACGGTCGTCCGGGTCTTCATGGCGTACTCCAATATGGCGATCGCGTTTGCGCGCGGCTTTCATACGTCGATGCAGAAGCTTCTGCGGGATGCGGACAACACCTCGCTCTCGCACATCGGGAGATTTACGATAAAGCAGTACGCGGCGCAATTCATAGCGGCGTTTGACACCCCTGGAACACTCATGTCCAGGATAATGGATTGTCCGTTCGACGGGAAGCCGCAGAAGCGTTCATTTTTCTAATGATAAGATTGCGGAAACAGACTGCCTAAATTTTTCCTTGTACTTGAGCTCGTTCGCTGTGTATATAGCCGCGTACAGCTCGGAAGTGTACTCCCGTCTCCGTGCCGACCGAGAGAGCTCGGCAGTATCCTCCTCCTTGGCCCTCATGCAGTCAGTCTTTGCCGAGCAGAGCGCGCGATAGATCTCCGGAGAAAAGCTCCACTCGCCGACATTCACGGGTACATCCTCCATCTCAGGTTTTGTTATAAAAGTATATATTATCTTAAGGTGTCATTTTTTCTATCGATTCGGTGTTACCAATTAGCTAGCTCTCGCGGCACACCGCCCAGTTGACTGCAGCGGCGCTCGCGCGATCGTCCGTAAAGATGTTGCACACGACAACGTACTCGCCGGCTTGCGGCCGCGCCTCGAGGATCGCCATCGTGAGTGTCTGCGCGTCGTCCCCCGTCTGTTCCACCAGCGTCCGCAGTGTCTCCGAGTCGTCTCCAAAGTACTCCTCGAAGGCAATGTGCTGCAGTATGCGCGACGCATCGCCGTCGGTTTCGATGCTCGCCTTGACCGACGCCGCGGTCGAGATGGGCAGGGACACGACGACGGCGCCGCGCTGCTTGCCCGTGGCCATCTTCAAGTACTGCGGGAAGAACTTCTGCATGCGCCCGAAGACGGACAGCCACCACATGCACATGCTCTTCATGTCTTCTGCGGCAGCTGGCGCTGCATCTGCTGGCGCTGCTGCCCCTGACATATCTGCGTCGTCAGCGCCTGTGCGAGGGCGGGTACGTCTCCGATCGACCCTGTGTACGCCCGGCCCGGAAGGGTGGTCTGACCGGCTGTCTGCGGGGGGTGGTACACGACTGTGGGGTACGTCTCCACGCTAGCCGCAGCCGCCGCCTTTGGGTCCTTGAAGCAGTTGATGGACTCGAGGCTGACCGAACCTATACGCGCCCCGAGCGCGCCAAACGCAGCCGCCGCGCCCTTGTCTCGCTGCCACGGGACGTGGTAGAGAACAATCCGCGGCCCAGCCGTGCGGGTCGCTACAGTCGCCGGGGCTCTCTCGGTCGGCGGCTCGTTGTCGGCGCGGGACACGACGGGTCGGCGCTTTATGAACGTGTCGAAGGACATATCATAGCGACTGTGCTGCTGACGGGAAGGGATCAATAAATACCTCATCGGTACTATAACAATCGATAGTACTTACAAAAACTATGCCTATGGCCCATAAACCTTGCACCTCACGGAGTATGTCCTTTACGCGAGACGAGGTCGTAATCTCCGGACCCATAACCCCGGGCCGGTCATCTACCGTGAAGCTCACTGTACTGCGCACTTTTCGGAATGACCCCGCAGTGTATCTCGAACCGGGTGCCCATGGTGTCCGCGATGTGATGCTCGCTGTGAATCAGACTCTCAGCCAAGCGGGCATAAACGCGGACACCGAGCTGATACAGCCTACCGACTTTTCGCACAAGGGGATCGCCTCATATTTCGAGGCGCGCCTCGAGGCCGACGTGCGGAATAACCTAGCGTGTGTGTCGCGGACTCCCGTTCGAGACCCGAGTTCCTGCAAATGCCTCACGTCGGATAGGAATGATTACGAGAAGAACGCCGCACCGCCGACTTGCGCAGTGCCAAGCGTGAAACCGGGATTTATAAGAAACGTGCTCCAGGACAACCAGTGGGTCGCATATGTCGAGAAGGACGACCGGATCATGGGACTCATCGCCTTTGACGTTTATAAACCGACAATCATGTCATACACGATCGGCACAGAACGCACCGGGGGCGTGAAAACCAAACCCGCAAAGCCTCTGTACGTGTACATCGACTTGATATGCAGGCATGCGCTCTCGTACAACCACACAACAAGCAAATACTACTTCGATAATGCCGTGGCGGTTGGCCCTATGCTGTGGGCGACAGTAGACGCCATGGCGAGTGTTTGCCGTGCCGCAGCGATTCAGCTAAGCTCCGTAGACAGTGTTGTTGCTGCGACAAAGAAAGACTGCCAGAATCGGGAAAACACATACTCTGAGCTGAACAGCTACTACGAGAAAAAAGGATTTCTTGCGTCTAACACGTGCGGGCTGGGCGCAAAGCTGGGCAAAACGAATACCGACGACGACGACAGTTCTTCGGACCCTGACGACGACGACGATCTAGTGACGATGACAAAGTGCCTGACTGTAGACAGCGGGTCGTTGCTGTCGCGCCTCGACGGTGGCAAAAACCCAGACGACTATGTAACGGCAGCCGTCGTTGTCCAGGACAGACGTGCAGCATCGGGAAATGCGCCCATGATGTACATTTTGCTCAAGTATAATCCCAGCAAGAACCTCGAGATGCTCGTGCGCGATAAACGGACGGACGCGCCGTACCAGATGTTCCCGGTGAAAAAGTCGTCCCGGTGCAATGTCCGCAATGTGGATTGCTGGGCCGGCATCCACACCGGCAACGTATACAACGAGGATTTAGCTTACGAGGACTACACGTATGCGCTAACCCAGAAGGACATTCTGGATATGGACGGGTTGCAGCAATACGCCATCGTAGAGGACGCTGAGCTGGTAGTTTCGAACAGTTAGACGTCAAAAACAGCAAAAAAACAAATTACTATAAATAATAATGTCAGCCGTCAAAAGACAGCCTATTGAACCCTCCCATGTAGCCGTGCTTATAACGCATAGATCACACTGACACCGGCTGCCCTGAGTGCTCCTAATTTCGCCTGAGCGTGTGGAGCGCCGAGCAGCCCGCCAGCGCCGACACGTCCACCAGCGCGGAGCACTCGCTGAGGTCGAGCGTGTGCAGCGCCGCGCAGCCAGCCAGCCCCGACACATTTGCCAGTGCACCGCACTCGCTGAGGTTGAGCGTGTGCAGCGCCGCACAGCCCGCCAGCCCCGACACATCCGACAGCGCCCCGCAGCGACTGAGGTTGAGCGTGTGCAGCGCCGCACAGCCCGCCAGCGCCGATACGTCCGTCAGCGCATCGCAGCCGCTGAGCTTGAGCGTGTGCAGCGCCGCGCAGCCCGCCAGCGAAGACACGTCCGCCAGCGCCCCGCAGAGGTTGAGGTTGAGAAAGTGCAGCGCCGCGCAGCCTGCCAGCCCCGACACGTCCGCCAGCGCCTCGCAGCAGCTGAGGCCGAGCGTGTGCAGCGCCGCACAGCCCGCCAGCCCCGACACATCCGACAGCGCCCCGCAGCGACTGAGGTTGAGCGTGTGCAGCGACGCGCAGCCCGCCAGCCCCGAAACGTCCGCCAGCCGGTGGCAGTAGCCGAGCTTGAGCGTGTGCAGCGCCGAGCAGCCCTTCAGCCCCGACACGTCCGCCAGCGCCCCGCACTCGCTGAGGTTGAGCGTGTGCAGCGCCTTGCAGGCCGCCAGCACCGGCACGGTCGCCAGCGCCCTGCAGTTGCAGAGGTTGAGCGTGTGGAGCGCCGAGCAGCCCGCCAGCCCCGATACGTCCACCAGTGACCCGCAGTAGCTGAGGTCGAGCGTGTGCAGCGCCTTGCAGCCCGCCAGCGCCGGCACGTCCACAAGCGCCCCGCAAGAGCAGAGGTTGAGCGTGTGGAGCGCCGAGCAGCCCGCCAGCCCCGACACGTCCGACAGCGTCGTCACGAAGCTGAGGTCGAGCGTGTGCAGCGCCTCGCAGCCCGCCAGCGCCGACACGTCCGCCAGGGCCCGGCAGCCGCGGAGGTTGAGCGTGCGCAGCGACGCGCAGCCCGCCAGCGCCGATACGTCCGCCAGCGTATCGGCCAGCGTGCGGCAGTTGCTGAGGTCGAGCGTGTGCAGCGCCGCGCAGCCTGCCAGCCCCGACACGTCCGCCAAAGTCCCACACCAGCGGAGGTTGAGCGTGTGCAGCGTCTTGCAGCCCGCCAGCGCCGATACGTCCACCAGTGACCCGCAGTAGCTGAGGTCGAGCGTGTGCAGCGCCTTGCAGCCCGCCAGCGCCGGCACGTCCGCCAGCGCGCTGCACCGCCTGAGGTTGAGCGTGTGCAGCGCCTCGCAGCCCGCCAGCGCCGATACGTCCACCAGTGACCCGCAGTAGCTGAGGTCGAGCGTGTGCAGCGCCTTGCAGCCCGCCAGCGCCGGCACGTCCGCCAGCGCGCTGCACCGCCTGAGGTTGAGCGTGTGCAGCGCCTCGTAGCCCGCCAGCGCCGATACGTCCACCAGCGCCGCACAGCCGTGGAGGTTGAGCGTGTGCAGCGACGCGCAGTCCGCCAGCGCCGGCACGTCCGCCAGCGCCGTGCAGTTGCTGAGGTCGAGCTGCGCAACTTTCCACACGCTTGGGCCTTGCTCAATCTCGTTGATCCGCGCGGCGAAGGCGGCAGGCGCGCCCAAAAGCCGCAACCGACCGAGCGGCAGCCGAAGGCGACGCCTGCCAAACATAGACA
>Ga0307995_1000712_pt1 | contig 22114 bp, 20 predicted proteins | sample EllFjometagen262_FD_203132 | JGI IMG/M metagenome (GOLD analysis project Ga0307995, IMG submission 203132) | Marine microbial communities from Ellis Fjord, Antarctic Ocean - #262 | ecosystem: Environmental > Aquatic > Marine > Unclassified | place: Southern Ocean | collected 2014-11-02 | reverse complement strand
GAACTGGCAATCCATTTTTTACAACCGATAGCGCTGGATGTCTGAGAGCTATTGAGACCCAGGCGGATGTTATGTTGAAAGCCACCCGAGTTGATGGTGTTTATTCTGATGATCCAGAGAAATTCCCTGATGCAACGTTTTATTCTAGCCTGTCTTACGACGAAGCCATTCTTAAAAATCTAAAAGTGATGGATGCAACAGCCCTAACACTTGCTCGAGATCATCAGCTGCCGTTAAAAGTTTTTAATTTAAATCATCCCGATGCTCTTAAAAAAATTGCTTGCGGTGCAGAAATCGGAACATTAATATCATAGCTATGAATGATATTATTGATCAGCTAAAACCAAAGATGCAAAAAGCACTTGATGCACTAATGCATGAATTTAATAAAATCCGAACCGGCAGAGCTAATCCTAATATTCTGGATACAGTTAAAATTGACTACTACGGCACCCTTACCCCTATTAGCCAAGCAGCTAATATTGCAGTAGAAGAGGGGCGAACCTTAGCTATTTCTGCTTGGGACAAATCATTGATAGGAGAAATTGAAAAAGCCATTATGAAAGCGGACTTAGGTCTGAATCCAAGCAGTAGCGGTGATTTAATTCGAGTTACCATGCCAGTGCTGACCGAAGAAACCCGTCAAGAATATATAAAGCAAGCAAGGACCGAGGCTGAAAATTCTCGTGTGTCCGTAAGAAATGCACGCCGAGATGCAAACAATACTGCTAAAGATCAGCAAAAAAATGGCGATATTTCAGAGGATGATTTAAAAAGAGTTGAGGATTTAGTTCAGAAGGAAACCGATCATTTTATAAGTCTTGTTGAGGCTGAGCTCAAGAAGAAAGAAGAAGATTTATTAGAAATCTAGATACATTCTCTCCAGCCAATATGGCAGTAAATACTCAAAAATCTCTCAATCTTTCAGGCACTAATATTGCCATTATCATGGATGGCAATGGTAGGTGGGCAAAACAAAATACACTCAACGTTACATCTGGCCATGAGAGAGGGGTGGAGGTAGTTCGGAGCATTGTTGAATCTTCTGTACGACATAAGCTGGAGTCTCTTAGTTTGTATGCATTTAGCACTGAGAATTGGTCACGTCCAAAAAAAGAAATTCTAGGTATCAAAAAACTTATTATCAGCGCCATAGACGCGCAGGTACCAGATTTAATTGAGCAACAAGTAGGCCTCCACTTTTTTGGTAATTATGAGTCATTTGGTTCTGAGGTGACTGATGCTATTCAAGACGCAGAAAAAGCCACCACTTTCTCCAAGCCAGCATTAAAATTAAATATCGCATTAGGTTATGGCGGAAGAGCAGATATCTTGCAGGCATTTAGATCAATTGGAGAAGATATTGCTTCAAAAAAAATAGATCCAACAGATATTTCTGATGAATTAATTTTTCATCACTTAAAATCTCCAATTAAAGAGTTAGATTTGCTGATTAGAACTGGAGGAGATCACCGAATCAGTAATTTTCTTCTATATCATCTTGCTTATACTGAAATTCAATTTTTAGAAACGCTTTGGCCGGATTTCAAGGAAGACGAGTTTGAATCATGTTTGATGGATTTCAAAAAAACGGAGAGGCGCTTTGGCAAAAGAACTGTATAGCAACATTTTGACTAGGCTTCCGGCAGCATTAACGATCGCAGCAATAACTTTTGGAATGCTTTATTTGGAAAGCTTCCTTCTTGTATGTATTTTTATGGGAGGACTAGGGTTTCTTCTTTGTTACGAATGGCTGCAGCTGTCTTCTCGTAAAGTTAACCTGACGCAAATTATTTTTTTTATAACTCCTGCTGTGCTTTTTGTCTATCTTGGAAAAGGCTTTGCATGTTACTTTTTGTTACTGTCTTTGGGTTTTTGGTTTGTTTATGGATGCCTACTTGCCTCTGGAAACGCCAGTCGTATATCTGGTATGAAATTTAATAACAACTATCTTGGAATTTTTTTGATTCAAGCTTTAATTTTTGGCGTAGTCTCTATTTTAACTTTCCTAGATTTTGGTAATTACAGTAGCTACTTCATTCTTTTCTTATTACTTTTAATCACTGCGTTGATTGATGTTGCAGCATATTTGGTGGGAAGCATCATCGGTAAAACACCTTTGTTTCCTGAGCTCAGTCCAAATAAAACTCTCGAGGGTTTTTTTGGAGCGTTGATTGTAACTTTCTTATTCATAGGGCTGTTGCACTGGTTAGCATTTATCTCATTTAAGATATTCATACTCTTAGCTTTGGTCATGCCTTTTGCTTTTGCAGGTGATTATTTTGAGAGCCAGTTAAAGCGAAATCAACAAGTCAAAGATAGCGGCTCACTTATTCCTGGGCATGGAGGCATTTGGGATAGACTAGACTCTCACATAGCAGTCATTCCTGTTTTTGCAGCTCTTTGCCTGCTATCCATATGAAAAATATAGTATTGCTTGGAGCCACTGGCAGCATTGGAACAAGTGTATTGAATGTTCTTAGACAGAATAAAGAACAGTTTAATCTAAGAGCTATTGCACTAAATCAAGACCTAGATTCTGCACTAAAAATAGAGAAAGAATTTCATCTGGAATCTATTTTTATTGCCTCCGAAAATACCAATTCTGAACACCCACTCTTTGATTCGAATGCAAATATTTGCTTTGACCAAGAAGCCTTAAAGGAAATAATTCAACACCCAGAGGTCGATATTGTAATTTCTGCAATCGCGGGTTTTGCTGGTTTACAAGGCAGTTTCTATGCTGTCGATGCTGGTAAAACAACTCTTGTTGCTAATAAGGAGAGTATTGTGGCTGCGGGCGACATCCTACTTCCCCTCGCCGCTAAGCGACATGCCAAAATTATTCCAGTTGATAGTGAGCATAATGCTATATACCAATGTCTCTCTGGCGAACCAGGCACCTTAGCTGTTTCCAAAATATTAATCACAGCGTCCGGCGGCCCTTTCAGAGATCTGTCGATGAAAGAGCTAGAGGGTGTAACTTTAGAAGAAGCACTCCAGCATCCAACTTGGGCAATGGGCTCCAAGATCACCATTGATTCAGCAACCTTAATGAATAAATGTCTTGAACTGATAGAGGCATGTTATTTATTCGATGTTCCAGAATCTATGATAGAGGTGGTGACTCACCCACAAAGTATTATTCATTCTATGGTTACTTATCATGATGGATCAACCATTGCGCAGATGAGCAATCCAAGCATGGAGGTGCCGATTGCAAACGCGTTAGGTGAGGATTCGAGAGTGCCGATTCAATTTAATGATTTAGATTTTTCTTCTATGAGCCTTACTTTCGAACCAATTCCAGAGGGCAGGGAGATAATTTTTGAAATGGCGCGTGAAGTTTGCAGAAAAAAGGGAAATTTAGGCGCAATCTTTAATGCAGCAAATGAAGTTGCGGTCCAGGCATTCAGAGATGAAAGAATTACTTTTATCAATATTTATGAGGTTGTAGATAGAACTTTTAACCACTTTCCCGGTTCTAATATTACAACCATGGAAGACGTATTTGAATATGACCGACAAGCACGCATTACAGCGGAGAAGGTGATAAAATCTTTAAACTAAATTTTTCATAATTATGATATATCTCTTTTCAGCAATAATTTTACTGGGCGTTTTGATCGCCATCCATGAGTACGGTCATTTTATAGTGGGAAGGCTTTGCAATATTCACATTTATAGATTTTCAATAGGCATGGGCCCCGTTATTTTTAAGACTCATGATAAGCATGGTGCGGAGATTGCGCTTTCAGCTCTTCCTCTTGGAGGCTACGTTGCATTTCATACCGAGAAATCTTCAGAAGAAGATTCTGAATTCATACAAAATTTAACACTAGAACAAAAAGCCAATACTTTTGAAAGTAAGCCAAAATGGCAAAGAGCCTGTGTCATGCTTGCTGGTCCAGTTGCGAATTTCATCCTTGCTATTGGAATTCTTTCAGTGATATTTGCAAATACTGTTGAAAAGCAATTTATTCCAGAGGTTACTGATATTACTTCACCTTATCTAATAGCAAACACAACTTTAGAGTCCGGATATATTCTAGAGTCTATTAATGGCAAAGAGGTTTCTAACTTCCAGCAAATTAGACTGGAACTCTTATCTAACTCAGGATCATCCAGTTCTTTAAATCTTGCATTCCGCTCCCCTGATGGGCAGAGACAGGAGAATGTTATGATGCCTCTCCAAGATTTTCTAGCCACGGCTGAAGAGCAAAATAATCCTGAAAGCTTTTTAGGTTTTGGATTAGTTATGAAAATGCAGCCTATAGTTGGAATGATAGCGAAAGCTTCTCAGGCTGGAGTGAATGGCTTGAAAGTTAATGATCTGATCCTCGCAGCAAATAGCCAAACAATTTTTTCGTTCGAAGATTTAGTTCTGCTACTTAAGGACTATCAGGAATCTAGTATTGAGCTTAAGGTCCAAAGAGAAGCAGAGACGGTATTTCTTGATATTCCTCTTGGCACAAGAATCAATGCGAATGGTGTTGAGGAGAAATTTATTGGAATTCAGCCTGGTATGCAACGCTCATGGGTTAGCGCTTTTTCAAAGGGTGCCTATGAAACCTATAACTTGAGCACAAAAACTCTAACTTTTATCGGCAAAATGGTTGTAGGAGATCTGGGAACGCAGAATCTTAGTGGCCCCATTGGAATTGTTCAGATGTCTGGGGATATGGCAAAAGCAGGATTGATACCCTTTCTTTACTTGATGGCATTGCTCAGTATTAGCTTAGGCGTTATGAATTTACTCCCTATCCCTGTTCTTGATGGGGGGCAGCTAGTGATGTTGGGTGTTGAGGCTGTTAGAGGTTCGCCTATGCCAGAGAAGATGGAAAATCTTTTCTATATGTCTGGCTGGGTTGCAGTTGGCTTTTTGATGGTTTTTGCCATTTTTAATGACATTTCTAAATTTTTATAATTCTTACATGAAAAAACTACTTTTATTTTGCCTGGCTTTCTTATCGTTTACAGCGGTTGCATTTGATGAGTTTATAATTACTGATATTAGGATAGTCGGCCTACAGAGAGTTTCCATTGGAAGTATTTTTACTGCTATACCAGTGAGTGTTGGCGACAAGATGAATCAAGGGAAGGTGTCTGAAATTACTAAGGCGCTATTTTCTACCGCTCAATTTAATGATATTCAAGTTGGCAAAGATGGCAATGCATTGCTCATAAGTGTATTGGAGCGCCCCTCAATTTCTGCAATCGAGCTTGATGGCAACAAAGCCTTAAAATCCGAGGATTTACTCAAAGGTTTGGAAGGCGCAGGCATAGCTGAAGGCCAAGTCTACAAGCGCTCAACACTGAATGGAATGAAGAGCGAGCTGGTTCGCCAGTACGCCTCTCAAGGCAGATACGGCGCAGGCGTTGAGATTGAAACAATAAACAAGCCAAGAAATACTATTGAGCTAAAAATTATTATAGATGAAGGTAAAAGTGCAAAAATTAAAAAAGTAAATATTATTGGGAATGAAGTATTCTCAGATTCAGACCTCATGGCGGGCTTTGAGCTTCAAGAGGGAAAATGGTATTCATTCCTATCAAACAAAGACAAGTATTCAAAAGAAAAGTTAGAAGGAGATATTGAAAACTTAGAGTCCTTCTACCTTGATCGAGGGTATTTAAAATTTTCTATAGAGTCCTCCCAGGTCTCTGTCTCTAAAGATAAAAAAGACGTCTTTATCACATTGAGTATCTCCGAGGGAGTGCAATACACTATCGACGAAGTGAATGTTATTGGCGATATGCCGATTGACAAAAAAATGTACACCCCCATTCTTGATGGGCTGAAAGATCAAATATATTCTCAAGCTCAAATTACATCGATAGAAGAGTATTTGGTGAACTACCTGGGAAATGAGGGATATACATTTGCAGAAGTGACTGGCAATCCAGAAATCAATGTAGAAGAAAATACAGTATCTCTTATTTTTCTAGTGCAGCCGGGCAATAGAACCTACGCAAGGAAGATATTATTCTCAGGAAATTACTTAACAAATGACGAAGTTCTAAGAAGAGAGATGCGTCAATTTGAGGGTGCTTGGGCCTCAGATAATCTTATTGAAGGATCTAAAGTTCGCTTGGAAAGACTGGGATTTTTTAAAGAAGTTAGCGTAGAGACTATCCCAGTCCCTGGAACAGAAGATCAGGTTGATATCGAGTTTACTGTTGAAGAAGAAAGTACCTCAAGCATTGGGGGATCCATTGGATATAGTGATTTTGGGATGAACTTAGGGCTTAATCTCTCCGATAACAATTTTCTTGGCACCGGCAATAGATTCAATCTTGCTATCAACAAAAGCGTATATCAAGAAGCATATAATGTGTCTTTCTTTGATCCATATTTCACGATGGATGGTGTTAGCCGAGGTTACAGCATTTATTACAGAGTAACTGATTATGGTGAATATAATGTTGCGAACTACCTAACCAATTCCATGGGAGGAGGCGTTCAGTTTGGCTACCCTATAAGTGACACGACAAGAATCGGTTTAAATCTTAATATTGATAATACAGACATCGATCCCGGATCCTTGCCTTCAAGAGAAATAGCAGATTTTCTTGCTTCCGAAGGTACAGTCTTTGATGTCTTAAAGGCCCAAGCTGTATGGTCAAGAATGACTTTAAATAGAGGCATGTTTCCAACCTATGGCTCCTCAACCGACGTAATGCTGCAAGTTACTATTCCAGGAAGTGATCTGTCTTACTTCAAAGTGGATCTCAAGCAAAAATTTTATCGCCCTTTAGGCTTTGCTAATTTAGTCTTTGGCTTTAACGGAGAGCTGGGTTATATAGGTACATATGGAGATACTGAAAAAACTCCATTTTTTGAAAATTTTTATTCTGGAGGCCCGCGCTCAATTCGAGGCTTTGAATCAAACACTCTGGGGCCAAGGGTCACCCCTGCACCTTGTTATGAGTTTAATGCCAAGACCGGAGAGTGCCCATTAATTATTGATACTGACTTTGATGGAACGCCTGACGCAATTGCACAAAACCCATATGGCTATCAACAGCTCAGAGATCCGATTGGTGGTAACTTCTTGGTTGAGGGAAGCATGCAGATGATCTTTAAATTACCGATGATCGAAGATCAAAGATCAATGAGATCAGCCTTTTTCCTTGATTTTGGTAATGTGTTCTCAACCGATTGCCAGCCCTATCAAATAAACTGTTATGAAGCTTCATTTGATGAGATGAAATACTCTGTTGGTGTCGGTGTGACATGGATTACAGGCTTTGGGCCTATGAGCTTTAGTTTTTCCCAGCCATTTAACGATGGCATCTATGACAGAACTGAAGAGTTTCAATTTACTATAGGCACTGTATTTTAGGGATTATTGATTAGTTAGTGTTTTTTATCTCAATTCATATAAAATATAATCACAATTTAAGGGGTTTTTAAAATGAAAAAATTAGTATTAGTATCTGCATTCTTAGTTTCTTTCCTAGCAGCAATACCAGCTTTTGCAGTTGAAGGTGTGGCAGTAATAGATATGAGAACAGCGGTGCTAGCCACCCAAGCCTCCACAGCAACTTTTAAAGCTTTGGAAGAGGAAAGCGAGTACGCAGGAAATGTTGAGCAAGCTCAGCTACTTCAATCTGATAGACAAGCTATTGCTGAAAAACTTCAAAAAGATGGCGAGACTCTTTCCCAAGATGAAATTGCTCAGATGCAAAGAGACATTCAAGCTAAAACTAAAGATTTAGAATTTATTGTTGGAAAAATCCAGGCGAAGCAAAATGAAACTGCTGATAAGGTATTTAGAGATTTAAATCCATCATTGCAAAAAATATTATCAGAGCTCATCGCTGCAAAAGAGATAAAAATACTTCTTGGTAGAGATAATGTTCTCTTTGCTGATACTGCCTTAGATTTAACTGATGATGTTACCTCTATGTTGGATGTAGCAGCAGCAGACGGCGCAGACAAAAAATAAGTTTGTCAGGGCATCTTTATAGCCTAAATGATTTAGCCATAAAGGTTGGCGGAAGGTTAGTTGGGGAGCCAACTACTGAAATTCACTCTATCTCAACTATACAAAATGCATCCTCGGGGTGCATTTCTTTTTTAGCTAACCCTAAATATAAGAAATACTTAGCTGAAACGAAAGCATCGGCTATCATCATTCATCCAGATAATGAGCCTCACTTAGAGTGCCCAGGTATTGTTGTTGATGATCCTTATGCAGCTTATGCAGTAATCTCATCTCTTTTTGTTTCGTTCAAAAATCCTTACGAGAACATGGCAAAGACTTTTCATGCGCACGCAACCTCGATTATTCATGAAACAGCAATTATCGGACCAAATACATACATTGGCCCAAATTGCGTCATTGGTAAAGACTCTATTATTCATGCCAACTGCTCTTTAGTGATGAATGTTGAGATAGAGGAGCGCTCTATCGTTCATGCAAATAGTGTCTTAGGTTCAGATGGTTTTGGTTATGCTGCTGATTCAACTGGGTACTTAAAAATTGAGCAACTTGGAAAGCTAATGATTGGTAACAATGTGGAAATAGGAGCTGCCTGCACCATAGATAGAGGGGCCATTGAGCATACCGAAATTCATGATGGCGTGAAACTAGACAATCAAGTTCATATAGCTCATAACGTTATCCTGGGAAAAAACTCGGCCATTGCTGCATCTTGCGCAATAGCAGGCTCAACGGTGATCGGCAAAAACCTTCAAATGGGTGGGCTATCTGGGATTTTAGGCCATTTATATATTTGCGATAATGTTCTCATCGGAGCCCACACTCTGATTACTAAAAATATCGATATGCCTGGAGATTATGTCGGTATAATGCCGGCGCAGGAAAAGAAAGACTGGGCTAAATCATCAGTCTTTATTAAAAAAAGGAATACGAAATGAGCCATGATTTTTCAGAAATATTAAAACATCTTCCCCATAGATTTCCATTTTTATTTGTAGATAAAATTGTTTCTGTTGAATTGGGAAGCACAATCCATGCTCAAAAAAATGTTTCCATTAATGAAGATTTTTTCAATGGACATTTCCCCAATAAACCTGTCATGCCAGGCGTCTTGATTATTGAAGCCATGGCTCAAGCAGCAGGAATACTTGGTTTCATGACAATGGGCAAAACACCCGAGGAAGGCAGTATTTATTATTTTGCAGGCGTTGATAAAGTAAGATTTAAGCATCCTGTCCAGCCAGGCGATGTGGTTAATTTATATGCATCTATTCGCTCTGAGAAAAGAGGTATTTGGAAATTTGACTGTTCTGCAGATGTAGAGGGCATCAAGATATGCGATGCAACTATCTTATGTGCCGATAGGGAAAAGTAGATAAAAATGAATTCAGTCATAGATCCGTCCGCATCAATACATGCTTCAGTAAAGATTGGGCCATTTTGCGTGATCGGTCCCAATGTCATAATTGGTCCTAATTGCATTCTCCATTCTCATGTTGTCATTAAAGGTCCTACAACCATTGCAGAGGACAATATTTTTTACCAATTTTCGACGATTGGAGACGATACCCCTGATAAAAAGTATGCCGGTGAAGAGACGACTTTAGAAATAGGCTCACGCAATATTTTTAGAGAAGGGGTGACAGTCCATAGAGGCACTATTCAAGATAAGTCTAGAACCCTTATTGGTGATAATAATTTATTTATGGCTTACTCGCATGTTGCTCATGATTGTGAAATTGGCAATCATAATATCTTTGCTAATACAGCCGGTCTCGCAGGTCACGTTAAGCTAGGCAACCATGTGACCCTGGGAGCGGTCACATTAGTTCATCAATTTTGCCACCTAGGAGATCATTCTTTTACCGGTCTCAATACTATTATTACCATGGATGTCCCAGCCTTTGTAAAAGTAGCCGCTAATCCAGCTAGACCCATTGGCCTCAACTCAATTGGGATGGAGCGCAATAATTTTGATATTGACACTGTGAACCTTATTAAAAAAGCATATAGAATTGTGTATAGGAAAGGTTACTCTCTTCAGGAGGCTGTAAAACATCTACATGCTCTCAATAGTGATTCCAATCCAGCGATGGATACATTCATATCCTCGATAGAGGTCTCTGAAAGAGGCTTATTGCGTTAGGTGTCGAAAAAAAAGCTAAAGATAGGCATTATTGCTGCTGAGCATTCAGGAGATCGCCTAGGAGCGAATTTGATCACCTCAATGCAAGATCTCTATGAGATTGAGTTATTTGGACTGGGAGGGCCTCAGGTTACCAGGCTGGGCATTTTCACTCCGGATAATATCAATTATCAGGACTTGCAAGTGATGGGTCTGATCGATCCATTGCTTAATTTACCAAAATTATTAACTATTAGAAAAACACTTTTCAAGTTATTTTTATATCAAGGAATTGATATGTTTATTGGGGTAGATTCTCCTGACTTTAATATGTTTTTCCATAAGAAATTAAAAAAAATTCAAGTAAAAACTATTCAGGTTGTGAGCCCATCAGTTTGGGGGTGGAGGGAGAATAGAATTCATGCCATAGAATCACATATCGATCTCACCATGTGCCTTTTTAGATTCGAGCATGATTATTACAAAGAAAAAAATATTAATAGTTTTTTCTTGGGGCACCCCTTTCGCTCATTACAGCCAAGCTCCTTGCCACATGTTTTAAATCAATATAATTTAGACAGTTCTAGAGATTTTATTAGCATGATGCCTGGCAGTAGAAAAAGTGAGGTCTTGCAGATGATGCCAATTTTTTCAGATGCAGCTCAGAAGATATATGAATCAAACCCCAGTGCATTTTTTTTAATACCAGCAGCAAATGATGAGCTGGCAGCAATCATCCAACCTATGCTTGATTTGAGTGGGCTAAACTACAAGCTTTCCACATCATCTGCAGCCAGAGATTTTCTTAGCATTTCTAAGGTTGCAATAGTTACCTCTGGCACCGCTTCTCTGGAGGCTGCAGCACTCGGCTCTTTACCCATTATTTGCTACAAAACAAATGTTTTGAATTACGCTATTTTGAGCAGAATGATTAAAACTCCTTTTATTGGCCTGCCAAACCTTTTATTGCAGAAGCATCTATTTCCAGAATTAGTTCAGCATGAGCTAACAGCTGATGCAATTTATACGCACTATCACCAGCTATCATCAGACTCTTTAGAGTATGAACCACACTTAAAATCTATGAAGCTTGCAATGGAAGGCGAAGGCTTTCCAGAAGCAGCGCGCCTCCTTGGCTCTTTGTGATTATCGCTGGTGTTGATGAGGTAGGGCGAGGCTGCCTCGCTGGACCAGTGACAGCCGCAGCTGTAATTCTAAATAATCCAGTTGCAGGCTTAAAAGATTCCAAAAAGCTTTCCCCAAAGAAAAGAAGTGAACTGTCTAAAATTATTCTGCAAAACTGCATTTACAGCCTTGGCAATGTCCAAAATGCAGAAATTGATGAAATAAACATCCATCAAGCAACATTGAAAGCCATGCAAGAGGCTATAATTAATTTACCCATTACGCCTGATTTGATTTATGTGGATGGAAAATTTATTCCAAATGTTGAGATAAATTGCAAGGCAGTGATAGGTGGTGATATGTTGATCCCAGAGATATCCGCTGCCTCTATTGTTGCTAAGGTTTATAGAGATGAGATCATGACAGAGCTTGATAAAAAATTTCCAGTGTATGGATTCGCCAGCAACAAAGGTTATGGTACTGCGCAGCATCTCATGGCTTTAAAAAATGCAGGTTATACAGCTTTTCATAGGCTTTCTTTTCGTGGAGTGATCACTTAACGATGCACTCATCATTCATACATCTTAGAATCTCCTCTGAATATAGTATTTCTAGGGGCCTACTCAGAATTAATGAAATTATTTCTAGGGCCGTGAAGCTAAAGATGCCAGCCATTGCCTTGACTGATTTAAACAATATGTTTGGCATGGTGAAGTTTTTTAAGAAAGCAGAGGCTGCAGGCATTAAACCAATTGCGGGTACCATCCTAAGTGTTATCTCAGAGGATGGTTACGAAGGAGAAATTCTTTGTTTGGCAAAAAATAATCTTGGACTCAAGGCCTTAATGGGACTGATATCTTTAGCCCAGCTACAACAGAAAAATGGAAAAATTACTCTGACATTTGATGAGCTTGGCACCTGCGCTGGTAATGTCATCATTATAGCCGGAGGCAATAACTCTCACATTTTTCAACTCTCAAAAAATCAAAAACTATCCGACTTGAGTAAAGAATTAGATAAATTTTACAAAGTTTTTGGCGAAGATTTTTGCATTGAAATTCAGAAAATTGGAAAAGATGATGAAGATAATTTTATTCATACGATTTTACCTATGGCATCTAGCATTGGAATTCCAGTGATTGCAACGAATGACGCGATGTTCCTTCAGAAAGAAGATTTTGATATCCACGAAACAAAAGTCTGTATTAATACTGGCAAAACTCTCAATGATCCTAATAGAGAAAAATTATATACCCCAGAGCAATTTTTAAAATCATCTACTGATATGACAAATTTATTCAGCGAGTATGGGGCTGAAACTCTGATGACTAATACTCATCAGATTGCTCAAAAATGCAACGCTTCCTTCGTCACAGACGAGTATTTTTTACCAGAATACCCAGTCCCTGAAAACCATGATTTTAATTCATTTCTTTCTGAGCTCTCAAACTCTAAATTAAATGAGATTATTGGTCCCTTCGACGCAGCAAAGCAAGCTATCTACCAGCAACGATTGGATTATGAATTAACGCAAATTCATACCACAGGCTTTTCAAGTTATTTTTTAATTGTGGCAGACTTTATTCAGTGGTCAAAAGACAATGATGTTCCAGTGGGACCTGGCAGAGGTTCAGGAGCAGGCTCTCTGGTTGCTTTTGCATTAGCTATTACCGCAGTTGATCCCATTGAGCACAACCTTCTCTTTGAGCGATTTATCAATCCAGAAAGAATTTCCATGCCAGATTTTGATATTGATTTTTGTATGGATAAGAGAGATCAAGTAATTGACTATGTCAGTAAAAAATATGGCAAGAATGCAGTATCCCAAATCGCGACCTTTGGGACTATGGCAGCGCGAGCTGTAGTTAGAGATGTTGCTAGAGCGCTTGGTAAGCCATACGCTTTAGGGGACAGAATATCTAAAATGATTCCATTTATCCCGGGGATGACCTTAGATAAAGCCATTTCTTCTCAGCCAATATTTAAAAAAATGATTCAAGACGAGGCTGAGGTCTCTGAAATCATTGACCTGGCTTTTAAATTAGAAGGTATCGCCAGAAATGTTGGCAAGCATGCAGGCGGCATTGTTATTGCTCCTGGGTCCATTGCAGATTTTTGTCCAACATACTTTGATCCGCAATCTGACTCTATCATGACCCAATTTGATAAGGACGACGTAGAAACGATAGGGTTGGTAAAATTCGATTTCTTGGGGCTTAGAACTTTAACGGTAATTGATCGTGCGCTTAAAACTATCAATGAGTCGTTGCAGCTAAAAAATGAAAATCCCCTAGATTTATACGCACTATCATTAGATGATCCAAAAGTATTTGAGCTGCTTGCTTCCGGCAGAACAACTGCTGTTTTTCAATTAGAATCAACTGGCATGCGTGAACTCATTAGGAGATTGCAGCCCACTAAATTTGAAGAAATTGTGGCGTTATTGGCGCTATATAGACCTGGTCCTTTAGAGTCAGGAATGCATGATGAATTCGTTGATAGAAAGCATGGTAAAAGCAAAGTTACCTACCCACATGAGCTCTTGGCTCCAGTTCTTTCTGAGACCTACGGTGTTATTTTGTACCAAGAACAGGTCATGCAGGCAGCTCAGGTATTAGCTGGCTATTCATTAGGCCAGGCTGATATTTTACGAAGAGCCATGGGCAAAAAGAAAGTGGAGGAAATGGAGCAGCAACGTCAGATTTTTGTTGATGGTTGCTCTGCAAACGACATCAAGAAAGTGACAGCAGAAAAAATATTTGATTTGATTGAAAAGTTTGCAGGCTATGGGTTTAATAAATCTCACTCAGCAGCCTATGCAATGCTGTCATATCAGACAGCTTATTTAAAAACTTATTATCCAGAGCATTTTATGGCTGCCGTGCTGTCAACTGAGCTTGGCAACACAGACAAAATCAACACTCTAATCAATGAATGCAAAGAGTTGAAAATTAAAGTACTAACTCCCAATATCGAAACAAGTAACAAATTCTTCAATGTTGATGATAATTTAAATATTAAGTATGGCCTGGGTGGTATCAAAGGTGTTGCAGATTCGTTTATAGACCATGTGCTTGAGACTAGAGAAACCCAATCTTTTAAAGATCTTTTTGATTTTACCAAAAAAATAAATATCCGCCTGGGAGGCAAGAAATCTATTGAGGCGCTAACTAAAGCAGGTGCGTTTGATGAGTTAGCACCCTCCAGATCGATAGCATTAGCATGCATGGAAGATATGGTCAGAGAAGGGCAAAAAAATAGCACTAAGATGGCCGGGACTTCTGATTTATTTTCTGCCATGGAAGAAAATTTTGATCCTTATGGTAAGTACGTGAATGTCCAAGAGTTATCTGAGGAAGATCTGCTGAATCATGAGAGAGATGCTTTAGGATTCTATTTTTCAGGGCATCCCGTCCTAGCAATTGAGGGCATTGTACAAAACTTGCGCTCTCATTCAATTGGCGAAATAGCAGACCAAATGAATAGAGTGAAGATTGTTGGATTACTCAACTCCTTTAGACAGATTCGAGATCGCTCAAATAAACAAGTAGCTTTTATTAGCTTTGATGATGGGACTGGGACAATGGAAGGCATTATTAGCACAGATGTCTTGGAGAAAAACCATTTGCTCTTAAAAACCAATTCTATCTTGGTCTTTGCTGGATCTGTTGAAAAGGACGACTACAGATCTAAAGAACTGAATCGCAGGATGTATAAAATGAAGGTTGCAAGCGTGTCATCGCTGGAAGGGCAAATCAGCCAAGGGCAGCGGGTGATGCTGATTGATACTAGAAAACTTGGAGATGACTCTATGCATGCAGCTTTAAGTGATCTCAAGACCATGAATGGCGATTTTTGGAAGCCTGGTAACTGTAAAATTCACTTAAAAATTGCACACCAGGGATCCGAAGCTATAATAGAATTAGGAAATAAATATCAGTTAATACCGTCCACTGATAATATTAAGTTACTGAAGGGGTTGTTTGGCGATGGAGCCATTACTATAAATTAATCATGAGCATTACAATTTTAGATTTTGAAAGGCCTATTGCTGAAGTTTCTAGTAAGATTGAGGCGCTGCAACTTGCAGCAGCTGATAATCCAGAGCTCCTCCCGCAAATAGATAAGCTAAAAATTCACGAAACCTCATTGAGGAAGAAGATTTATTCAAAACTAACAACGTGGCAAAAAGTTCAAGTTGCCAGACATCCTAATAGACCTCATACACTTGATTTTATTGAAAGAATTTTTGATGAATTTGAAGAGCTTCATGGTGATCGTCAGTTCGGCGATGACGCATCTTTGGTTGGAGGTATTGCAAAGCTCGAAGGCATACCCGTCATGATCATAGGTCATGAGAAAGGTCGAGGCACAGATGAGAAGGTCAAAAGAAACTTTGGAATGCCTCAGCCTGAGGGCTATAGAAAGGCGAAACGTTTAATGCAACTGGCAGAACGATTTAATATGCCGGTGATTACTTTTATTGACACTGCTGGTGCGTATCCTGGTATTGAGGGTGAAGAGAGGGGTCAGAGCGAGGCTATTGCTCGAAATCTAGCAGTGATGTCTAGCTTAAATACAAAAATTATTGTTGTGGTGACTGGTGAGGGAGGCTCAGGAGGAGCTTTAGCGTTAGGGGTTGGAGACCATGTGTCTATTTTAGAGTATGGAACATATGCAGTTGCTTCACCTGAAGCATGTGCTTCAATTGTTTGGCGAGATGCAGAGAAAGCTGCTGATGCGGCAGAAGCCATGAGGGTTGGTGCGTCAGATCTTATTAAAATTGGTATTGTGGACGAGATTATCCCCGAGCCAACTGGCGGAGCCCATCAAGACTTCGATGAAACCTCAGCCAACATCAAGACCTCGTTGCTATTAACTATTGCAGAACTATCAAAAATAACGTCTGAGGATTTACTTGCCAGGCGGTATCAACGCCTTCTTAGCATTGGCGCATAATTTTGTTAGATTCCGAAAGCTTTTTTAATATAGTTGATCCCTCTCAAAATATTATTGTTGCATTTAGTGGAGGAGTCGATTCAACTGCTTTATTAAATTATTGTTATGAGTTAAAGCAGGCTCATGATCTTAAAGGCACTTTATCAGCCATCCATATCAATCATTCGATTAGCCCTCATGCACAATCCTGGGAAGAGCATTGTCAGACTTTCTGCTCCTCAAGAAAGATCCCACTGATTTGCAAAACTATTAAGGTTGATGGCAAAAAATCAGGTCTAGAGTCAGCAGCGAGGCAAGGTCGATACGAGATGTTTCAACAACACATTAAATCAGGCGATCAATTGTTATTAGCCCATCATGCAGATGACGTAGCTGAAACTTTGATGTTTAGATTGTTTAGGGGTACAGGTATAGATGGCTTAAAGGGTCCATTGCAACAGCGACACTTAGGCGAAGGGGTCTTGCTCAGACCATGGCTTGAATACCCCAAAAGCACCCTTGTTGCTTACCTGAAAGATAGAGAGCTTAGCTATATTGAAGATGACAGTAATGCACGCAATGATCAAGATAGAAATTTTATTCGCAATGCAGTCTTGCCTTTGATTGCGCAAAGATGGCCTCAAGCTGCCTCGCAAATGCAGCAAACTTCTCATCTCATCACCAAGCACCTGGTAGCGCAGGAGTCATTAATGAGCATGCAATTTGGAGAAGACCTATCTGGGCCGAGTCTAAACCTTGAGTTCTTAAAAAATCTTGATAGCGAAACTTGCGACGAGGTTTTGAGGCATTGGATCAAAAAGAATAATATTGCTGCTCCTAACAAAAAAATTCTTCATGAAATTAATAAAGCTTTTATCAAATCCCAGCCCTCATTCAAGACTTGCGTAGACTGGTCCAGAGCAGATCAAGCTCAAAGTGGAGGCACTTTAACCTTCAAAGATGGCGATATGATAATAAATAATAAATAATAAGTGACTTGGAGAAAAATATGACTTATCAAACTTTAACTTTAGACACAGATGACCATGTTGCTAGGATTACCTTGAATCGCCCTGACATGATGAATGCGTTTAATGAGCAACTTATTTGGGATATGGGTGAGGTCACCCAAGTGGTTAGAGATAATCCTCAAATCCGCGTTCTAGTGATTACAGGAGAAGGCAGGGGTTTTACTGCTGGAGCAGACTTAGGCGAAAGAGATGCATCATGGACTGATACTCAAGATGCTTTAATGAGAGGCTACCATCCATTTTTAAAAAATATTATTGATATGCCTAAGATAGTCATTGGCTCTATTAATGGGGCTGCAGCTGGTATTGGTGCTGCAGTGGCCATGGCTTGTGATTTAAGAATTATGGCAAAAGAGGCATATATCATGTCTGTTTTTAGTAATATTGCCTTGGTGCCTGATGGCGGTTTGAGTTTCTTGCTTGCACGAGCAATTGGCTACAGTCGAGCGTTAGAGTTTGCAATAGAAGCAAAGAAAATTTCAGCAGAGGAGTGTCTAAGTCTTGGGATTGCCAATAAAGTTGTTGATTTGGATGAGTTAAGTGAGGCGACTATGCAGTGGGCGAAATATCTGTCTAAAAGATCTCCCCAAGCTTTAGCTCATACCAAAGAACTAATGCGCAATGCTCTAACTCAATCGTATGACGAAACATTTGAAGAAGAAGCAAAAATTCAGCAATCTATTTTTGGTAACGAGGAGAACCTAGAAGGAGTCACAGCCTTTTTTAAAAAAAGAGAACCGAATTTTAAGTAATTAGTTTATTCAGCCCAGCAAGAATAGCCTGAAAGGATGCTTTAACGGTATTGCCATCCATGCCGGCTCCCCATTCGTTTTTTCCTTTTGAAGTGAGCTCAATAAATGCAGCTGCTTTGGCATCTGATCCTGATGTCACAGAGTGCTGATGATAATCTGACACCGATATTGATTCATTGAACTGCCCGTTAATGGCGGACAAAAATGCCTCAATTGGGCCGCCTCCAACCCCATGAATCGTCAAGGGCTTACCCTCTACATTTAATGTAATCTCAATATTGTCTGAGGTAATGCCGGAGCTATCCTCTGAGGATGATAGCGAGTAGTTATTCAATTCAAATTTTCCAGATACCTCAAGATAATTCTCTTCAAATACATGCCAGATTTCTGAGGACATAACCTCCTTGCCAGTTTTGTCGGCTACCGATTGCACTTTCTCACTTAGATTAATTTGTAAGCGCCTGGGGAGTGAGATTCCATGATCTTTCTCTAGTATAAAAGCAATTCCACCTTTCCCAGATTGAGAGTTTATTCTTACCACAGCCTCATACGATCTTCCAAGGTCAGATGGATCAATTGGTAGGTATGGAACTGCCCACTCAGGATTATTTGATTGAGATAAAGCATGCAAGCCTTTTTTGATGGCATCTTGATGAGAGCCAGAAAAAGCAGTAAAAACTAAGTCACCTGCGTAAGGGTGTCGAGGGTGCACAGGGAGCTGATTACAGTATTCAACCTCTCTAATGACTGAATTAATATCTGAAAAGTCTAGCTCAGGATCAACGCCCTGAGTTAGTAAATTTAATGCTAGCGTCACAACATCAACATTACCCGTTCTTTCTCCATTACCAAATAATGTACCTTCAACCCTATCAGCGCCAGCCATCAAGCCAAACTCTGATGCAGCCACAGCGGTCCCTCTATCATTATGAGGGTGAAGAGACAAAGAAATATTTTCACGCTCCTTGAGATTGGTGCTCATCCACTCAATTTGATCTCCATAGATATTAGGGGTCGCCATTTCGACAGTTGCCGGTAAATTGATAATGATTTTTTCTTCAGAAGAATCTTTTAAAATCTCCACCACTGAATCGCACACATCCGCAGCAAATTCTAGCTCTGTTCCAGTAAAGCTTTCTGGTGAATACTCAAACATCCATTTAGTCTCAGGCTTTTGAGCGGCCAATTTTTTAACAAGATTGGTCCCATCTAAAGCAATTTTTTTAACACCTGCTTGATCTTGATTAAACACAACTCTTCGCTGCAGGGTAGAGGTTGAGTTATAGAAATGAACAATCGCTTGAGGTATACCATCAAGCGATTCAAATGTTCTTTCGATAATATGATCTCTTGCTTGGGTTAAAACTTGAATAGTCACATCTGATGGAATTTGTTTTTCTTCAATGAGCCATCGCACAAAATTAAAATCAGTTTGCGAGGCTGCTGGGAAACCTACCTCTATTTCTTTAAAACCAAGATCGCAAAGCAATTTAAACATTCGCTTCTTTCTATCATGGCCCATGGGCTCTATAAGAGCTTGATTTCCATCTCGCAGGTCAACAGAGCACCATTTTGGCGCAGATTGGATAACTTGGCTGGGCCATTGCCTATTTTGAAGATGAATCGGCTCAAAAGGTTTGTATTTTTTTATTAAATCTTTCATGATTGCAGTTCTGATGTTATCAAATAAATCTCAATATATTCTTTCTAAAATTGGTATTCCTTTGTTTGAAGATAATTCAAAATTACCGACAAAAGAGGAAAGTGCCATACATTTTTATCAAAAGGACAATATTCTAACACTACATCTTATTTCTGTTGATGCCTACCCTGAAAAAGAGATAAACCTGCTCAACGCAATCATTAGTTCAATTAAGGGTGATTCTGCCGATGCAACACACGGTACATTGACATATTTTTCTGGCGAACCCATAAAGCTTGAACAAATTCTTGTGAGCAGCCGACCAGCAAAAACGATACTAGTATTTTTTGATGCAAAGTTATTGGCAGCTGACATCCAATGTATAGAGTCACCTCCTTTGAGTGATATGGCAAGTAACCCACTGCTCAAAAAAAATCTTTGGACGCAAATTAAACCCCTGACAGTTAACTAAGTTTTATGAAGATCAGACCTTCAAGCTCAGATGATCTTGCGACAATTCTTCTTATTGAGAATTTAACTAATCAAATCCCATGGACGGAGCAACAATTTCGTTCATCTGATGAGGTTGGCCATTACTCTGTTGTGATAGCAGGCAAAGATGGGGTAGTGGGGTTTGCAATATACTCTCCCATTATCCCAGAGTCTCATTTGCTGAACATTGCGATCATGCCTATTCATCAGGGTCAGGGCCTAGGAAAGCAGTTGTTGCAAAAAATCATTCTGCAAAATAAAACACTAGGAGCGAAATCTATAACCTTAGAAGTCAGAGTGTCTAATCACGCTGCAATAGCTCTTTATGAGAGCGAGGGATTCTTAAAAGATGCTATCAGACCAGATTACTACAGCGGCAAACCAAGAGAAGATGCTTTGCTGATGAGCTTGGTTATTAAATAATTTTTATTAATTCAGCTTCAATTGCTGATTCGCCATCTTTAGGGGCAAATCTTTTTACAACCTCACCATCTTTGTTAACTAGGAATTTAGTAAAATTCCATTTAATGGCTTCTGTTCCAAAAATCCCTGGAGATTCATGTTTCAGGTATTTAAAAAGAGGGCTAGCATTTGAGCCGTTGACCTCAACTTTATCAAATAGTGGAAACGAGACATTAAAAGTAAGGTCGCAGAAAGATTGCACTTCCTCATTTGTACCAGGTTCTTGACCACCAAACTGATTACATGGAAATCCTAGAACCTCTAAACCCTGCTCTTTATACTTATCAGAGAGGTGCTGGAGGTCTTTGTATTGAGGGGTAAAGCCACACTTACTTGCAACATTAACGATCAATAAAGTTTTGCCTTTGAAGGCGCTCAAGTCCACAGAATCTAAGTTAATATCTTTAACGCTTAGGTTATATAGTTCACTCATGCTTTCTCCAAAATAATTTCCATCAATTATAGATAATAAAAACGATATAATCACAAAATGTATTTGTTTAATCACGCAGATCAATGCAGTTAACCTGGAAATCTTTTTCGCGCCTCACCAAGCAAGAGCTATATGCTGTCATGCACCTCAGGCAACAAGTGTTTGTATTGGAGCAAGACTGCCCATTTATTGATGCAGATTTCAATGATGAATACAGCGACCATTTACTCGTCTACATCGACAATGAATTAATTGCATATGCTCGCTTAGTGAGACCTGGGTTTATTTACCCTGGGCCCTCAATTGGGCGAATTGTAACCTCAGAGAAGGCGAGGGGAATGGGGCTAGGCAAAACCATTACTCAAGCAGCCATTGATTACAGTGCAAAAAAATACCCCAATCAAGACATCACTATTTCAGCTCAACATCGATTGGTCGGTTTTTATCAAAACCTAGGCTTTCAATCTCAGGGCGATGTATATCTTGAGGATAATATTGATCATATCAAGATGACCATCTCTCCTCCTGACAACACCTCTGCGCTCTCTTTCATTGCCCTGTCTCCCATTCATCCGATATTAATTGCAGGCATGCTGTTGGCAGTCAGCATCATTGGGTTTAGTTTTGTAAAAAAGATTGATCTAGATCAATTAAATTGGATAGCTAAAATCGATGATCGAGCAATCTCCAAGGGAAAATATGATGCTTATTTAGACTCTATCGCTCAATCTCGGAAATCTGGTCTTCTGGCCTCTGATGCAAAAAATATTCTTGAGCGGATGATTGATGAAGAGCTGCTTATTCAAAGAGCAATTGATCTTGGCATGTTGGAGAATGATGCTGAAATAAGAAGCACCATCATTCAAAAGATGATTAGCTCAATTATTGCCGATACAAAAGATCTTAGATTTTCAAAAAAAGACCTGCAAGATTTCTTTTCTGAAAATGAAGATTTCTTTGCTCCCAGCCCAAAACTTCACTTAATTAAACTAAGCTTTCCTTCGGCTCATTCCACTCAAGCGCAAGAAGCAAGACAGATGCTGTTAGCGGGCAACCTAGCTGCAGCCCAAGGCCTTGCGAAGCTTGATGTCATTCAGCTTCCAAATACTCTATTGCCCAGCATGAAGATTAGAGAGTACATAGGACCCTTGCTAACTCAGAAAGC
>Ga0307995_1000705_pt1 | contig 22298 bp, 28 predicted proteins | sample EllFjometagen262_FD_203132 | JGI IMG/M metagenome (GOLD analysis project Ga0307995, IMG submission 203132) | Marine microbial communities from Ellis Fjord, Antarctic Ocean - #262 | ecosystem: Environmental > Aquatic > Marine > Unclassified | place: Southern Ocean | collected 2014-11-02 | reverse complement strand
AAGAAAGCTTTGGCTCTGGTAAACCTTCTGCGCTTAAACTACTGAATCAGACCATGGGTCCCGGATCAATGCCTTCGCCGATAAAGCAGAACCACATGGCGGTTATGCCTCCTTCACTAATGAATTTGCAGACCATGGGTCCCGGATCAATGCCTTCACCAATGCAGAACCACATGGCGGTTATGCCTCCTTCACTAACGAATTTAATGCCTAGGCGCCCCTCGTTTGGCTCTGGCAGGGAGAGCGTAGGCGGTATGGTTCCGATGGCTTATGCGACCGGTGGCAACGTCTCCGCAGCAGACTTTAAAGAAAAGAGTGGAATAATAAACGGCGAAGGAACAGAAACCAGCGATGACGTTCCGGCGATGTTGAGCGATGGCGAATTCGTGATGACAGGCCGAGCAGTACGCGGAGCTGGTTCACTTTCGCTGGGTAACGAAAACGGCATTATCACCTTAAAACCAACCGGTCCCGAGGACCGGGAAAAGGGAACTCAGCTCTTGTATGAGATGATGGAACTTTTTGAGGAATACGCAGATAAACCAAAATCGAGGGTGAACGCAGCATGAGTATTTTAACGCCTGGCCAGCTCCAGCAAATAAGAAAATTCGAGGAAGGCGGTTACGTTTCTGGTGTAACAAGAACAGATCAGATGATGGACCCCATTACTCAGCAGCTTTTGTACGGTGAGGATGGTGAGGGCGGCTTTATTCCTGGCGCTTTTCGGGCGGCAGAAAGAACTTTTTTTGATGAAGAAGGCAGGCCGATTGTCATTCCTCAAGAAATTGCAGGGCTTTCGCCGGACCAAATTAGAGCGCAAGAGTTGACAAGAAGCGCTGTAGGCGTGCAGCAACCGTTTATCAACGAAGCGATTAGTCGTGGCCAACAAGGCATTGACGCTCTTCAAAGCGGCATTGGCGGTCAAGCTTTAGCTTCGCAGCAAGCTCTTCAACAGATTCAGGAAGGATCACGGTTCGCACTTGATCAAAGAGATCGAGCGATGACTGACGCGATTGGCGGAAATCGGCAAGGTCGAGCTAGGGCCATTGAGGCAGAAAGCAGATTGCGCGGTGATTTAGGTGACATTACAGGAATGGCCCAAGATAGCACTGGTCAGTACATTGACCAGCTTGATCAGCAGGCTGCTCAAGGCCGAAGGGCGACTGAAGATTTTGGCATGGACTTGGCGAAAGTCAGGCAGCAGGGTCAAAGAAGTTATGACGAGTTTGGGAAAGACATAACAGATGCAGTCGGGATGGGGATGATCGGCAAAGAAGACCTGTCACGCGGTTTGTCGAGAAGCGAAGAGCTTGCGTCAGCCGCTGCGGCTTCTCAGCGAGGGCGTTTGGATCTTGCTGAAACCGGCATGGTGGGTGGTATCTCACAGCTTAATCGAGATTCGACGCGACAGCTTGGCGCTGAATCTGCAGCTACTAGTGAGTTTGGCGGTCAGCTTGGCGATGCTCGCACGCAACTGCAGAACACCGTTGAAGATGGCTTTAACATAGGCGACAAAACTTCTGAATATTTTGACCCCTATGAAGATCGAGTGGTTCAGCAGTCGATTCGAGATGCGAGCGAAGGTTTAGCCAAGCAAGACATGGCTCAGTATGCCCGAGACATCTCTTCAGGCGGAGAATCTGCGTTTGGCTCCAGAGCGCGTCTAAGCGCTGAGGAGCGAGCAGAATCTATGGGCAGAGGATTGGCCAAAGAAGTTGGCGGAATCCGCTCAGCAGGCTTTCAGAGGGCACAGCAGACGGCAATCGGTGAAGATGAGCGAGCCAAGCAAGCTCAGAGAACCGCGTCATCTGGTTTGGCATCTTTGGCAGGGCAAGAGCTTGGCGCTGAGCGCGGTTTAATTGACCGAGCAGCCCAAGCAAGTCGGCAGCAGTATGGCGCTGCTCAGAATTTAGCAGGAATGCGGCAGCAGCGAGCTGCGAGTGAGTTGGCGTCTTCAACAAACTTAGCAAACACGCTAGGGCAAGGTGCCCAACAAAGGTTTGGCGCAGGTCAGCAGGTTGCTGGTCAGGTTCAGCAAGCGGCTGGGCAAAAGCTTCAGGCCGGGCAAGGATACGGCAATTTAATCCAGCAGACTGCCGAATCTCAGCTTGGTGCTCAGCAGCAGCTTGGTTCTCAGATGGGTCAGCAAGCTCAACAGCAGTATGGTGCGCAGCAAGGTCTCCAAAGTTTGATGGGCGGGGCGGCTCAGCAGCGATACGGTGCTGGAACCGGCCTGGGCCAAACACTAGCTGGCTATGGCCAGCAGGATGCTGCGGCAAGAACTGCGGCTGGGCAGCAGGGCATGAATGTAGCAGGCACCTTGGCGAATCAATATGGCCAGATTGGTCAGCAACAGTTTGGTGCGGGTCAGGCTATGGCGGGAGCGCAGCAAGGATATGGCGGATTCTTGAGCGGTCTTGGTGGCCAAGCTCAACAAGCGGCTGGGCAAGATGCGGCTTCTTTACAAAACATTGGTGGCCAAAATCAGCAGCAGCGTCAGCGTGAGCTTGATGCACAGCGGGCTGGTTTGCTACAAGCTCAGCAAGCACCGCTTGCTCAATACCAAGCATTGATGCCGTTTGTTGGCCTGTCGCCGACCGGCACATCGGAGGCTACAGCTACCTACACGCCCCAGCCGTCAGCAATTAACGCTGGTTTAGGTGTAGGCTTGTCAACGCTTGGGGGCTTGCGTGGCTTCAACAACCCAAATGACCAATTGAGAAATTAATAAGGGACGGGAAACTTTTAAATTGAGGTTTAAATGACAATCGGAAGACCGCAAATGTATAAAGAGATCAAGGGTTATAATGCTGGGGGCATCGCTGGTTTATCCAAAAGTGTACCTGGGGATGAGTTCATGAAGATGATTGGCGGTGCGCCAGGCGTTGCGCCGGTTAGTCCTGGGTTCGGCCTTCTTACAAATCCGCCTGCGCAGACAGGTCCTGAGTCCGGCCCTCTTACAAATCCGCCTGCGCAGACAGGTCCTTCAGGTTTAGCGACCGATACCGGTGAAATAGACGCAACAACAAAAATGCTGATGGAACTTTTACAGCCCAAGGATTACGAGAAAGAGCGAAGAAAATATGAGGAAAGATTTTCTTCGTTGATGCCAGCGCGGAAACAATTGAATTTTTACGACCTGGCTTCTGAGTTAGGATCAGCGATATTGTCAAGACCTTCAGATGAGGGACCCTTTACAGGAATCGGCATTGGTTTCGGTAATTTTCAAAGAAGAGTTTCTCAAGCCGATGCTGAGGAAAGAAAACAAAAGCAAGCGTTTGCCATGAAGGCTGCTGAGCTTGCGATGACAGACGAAAAAGAATCTGAAAAGTTTATACAGCGGTATGCAATTGATACGCTAAAAGCTCGGAATGTAACGGGCGAGCCGAAGTTGATTACTCTGACCTACGACGAAGTTGGTGATGAGGGTCAGTTTACCGGGAGAAAGGTTCAAGGAAGTTTTGATAAAGTCACGCAAGGAACTACGATCAGGCGAATTATTACTGCACAAAACGGGGTGGTTACTTCAGACCTGCCAAATGCCCCAGGCGAAAGTAAATTAAGTGAGAATGTTGGAAAAGATTGGGTTAAGGCTCAATCAGAAATCAGAAGCAACGCTAGAACTGCGACCGCCACGATTGACATGATTAATGAAGGAAAAAAGTTAGCTATCGAGCTTGGTCCAGAAAATTTTGGTAGAGATGAAGCCTCACTACTGCCCCTCAAGCAATACCTCGCAGGATTTTTGCCGAAAGGCATAATTGATACTGGGATAATAGGCCGACAAGAATCTTTAGCTCAAGTCACTATTGGATTTACTTTAGCAAATGTTGCTCAGACTAAAGGTGCTATTTCAAACCGCGAGATGGATCTTTTCAAAGAAGCGTCTCCTTTTCTCGGGCAAACTTATGAAGGCTTTATGCTGGCTTTAGATATTCAGGAAAAAATTGCCCGAAAGTCAATGTTATTTGCAACAGAATATCAAGAACGGGTTAATGAATTGTACAAATCGAACCAACAAATAACCGGGCAAGAAATGTCAAACGAGATGAATAATTTTGTCGACCTCTGGAGAGCTGAAGGGAAAAACCTTTTCTTGACTGATGAGGATAAGACGAGAATCAGCGCATTTAACGAGCAGGGAAAGGATTTAGGAGTAGCGTCCGATTACAGTAGTTATGAGTCAAGATACAGAAACTCCTTGCGCCTAAGAGAAACTGAAGAAATTAAACTAACAGACAGGGTTATTAAAAACGCATCAGATCCTCGGGAAGCATTGATTTATAAATTGCTTAATGATCCAGATCTGACAAAAGAGCAGCGGGAAGAGCTTATCTCTAAAATCGTAGCATCTAAGGAATAGGGTTTAGCTAACATGGCAACCATGGATTATTACAAAGAACAGTTGGCGGAGATAACTTCTGCAGAACAAGAGCAAAACCGTCCTGATGTGGTGGAACGAAAAGCTGTTTCCAACCTTTTCTTTGACGACAACGCTGCTCTCGAATACCTTGCCTCGAAAAGGTTTCCGGGTGATCCAACGGCTGTTTACCGTTACAGCTACCAGGACGGAGAGCTGGTTTTTGAGGACGAGAACGGAAATATAGTCCCTGAGTTTGAAGGCCTTGAAGACGCAACTACTGTTGAAGAATATTTTATACCTAACGTAATTCCGGCGACGACAATTGTGGCGGATATCGCGGGAGGCATGTATGGCGCGGCGAAAGGTTTTGAAAAAGGTGTGAAGCTTGCTAAGGTTTTGCCCATTAAACACCCATTGGCAGTAGCCGCAGTTATTTTAGGAAGTACGGCTGTCGGTGGTTTTGGCGGAAACTTAATTTTTGGTGGCGCTCAAAGAGCTGGCAGAGAAGCGTTAATAGATACTTTTCACAACGCCTCTCCAGAAGAGCTGGCTGCTGCTAAAAACGACCTTTTGGTTTCTTCTGCGTTTTCAGCGATACCTTTTGGTGCCGGACCTGCAACGCAAATTATAAATAAATTCAAGGGCAAGGAAGATAGTCTTCAATATCTGATTAGTTTGAAAAAAGATGCCCAGGGAACCATCGATGAAGCTGCGAAGATGGGCATTGAATTGACCGCAGCAGAGGCTGCTGAATTTGCTACTAGAGCAGTAAACCTGCAGTATTTTCTTAGCAGACAGCCACAATTAACAGCGGTTCGTGAATTTTATCAAAGTAGAGCTAAAAGGGTTGCTAGTGCAGTTGAAACCTTTGCAAACAAAATTGGCTCGATGCAGCCTGGAAGGTACGGGAGCGTTAACGATCAAGCAATAGCTGCTTCAAAAGCTGCTATGAAAGAAATGAGTCAACGCAGGAAAGATAGATCGAAGCGTCTTTACGATTCTCTTGAGGATCAGGTTGAGGTTGATATAGAGCCTTTAGTGTTGCGGCTAGACGACATAATTGGAGATTTAAAGCAATCTAAAGCTTTGAGAGAAGAGGCGCAAAGGTTTAGGGATGCTTTATTTGACCCTGTTGATGTTGAGCGAGCGGTGCTTGATAAAACAACCGGAATGCCTCGCGTTGATAATAACGGAAAAGTCTTGATGGAGCGGGTTATTGAGCAACAGCCTGTGACTGACTTAATGGCCCTCCACAGAAGAAGAACTAATGATCTTGAAGCAATCGTTAAAGATAATCTTGGCAATCCTAATTCGGGAACCATCATAGGTCTAAGAGAAGATTTGACTTCGCTATTGGATGCCGCAGATATCAGCGGAACTTACAATTTAGCGCGAAGAGTTTATGACCCGACAAAAGCAAGCCTGCAACTTACTGAGCAATCAGCCATCGGCAGGCTCGCTCGCATGGTTACTGATAAACAAAGCGCAAATGCTGTTAAAGAAGTTTTCAATCCAGATGTTTCTGTTCAGTCAATGCGAAACGCTAAAAGAGTATTGTCAACAGTAGACCCAGAAGGCTGGAAGGAAGTTAAAAAATACGTTATTCAGGGAAAACTTGATCAGCTAACTAGGCAAACAAACGAATTGGGTCTGCCTGCTTTCTCAGATTATTTTTCTCGCCCAAACAATCAAAAAATGATGCAGGAGCTTCTTGAGCCGGAAGAGTATCAAAATTTCGCAAAGCTAATTGACTTAATGGATCGTGCATTAAAAACTGTACCTCGCGGCGGTTCTGCCACCCAGCCCTTGCTTGCTGCTGAGAAAGCGCTTGCAGAAGAGGTTGGTACCGCCGGAAGCGCGGCGGCAAAGCTTGTTCTGGGCACGATAAGGTTGCCGGGAAGGACTGCCAGTGGGCAAGTTTTTGATGAAACACTTAACAACATCAAAATGAAGCAGGTTGAAACTTATTACGAAGCCCTTGCTTCAGTCTTGTTTGACCCTAATGCGGCAAAAACTATTGATGATGCTTATAAGTATTTTAATAAACTTGATTTCGGCGTCAAGCAAGGCGGCGTTCAAGGTGTTAGAGAAGGCGTTGACGCTGCATCTGACTACACTGATAAAGACGGCGCTTATGATCCGTCCGAAGATGATAAAAAAAGAATCCAAAGCGAGATAGACGCCATTAACAGCGGCCAGAAACCGTTGTCTAAAGAAGCTGATGTGCCAATCTTCAACCCCCTACCTTCAACGGGCAGCGGCATTTCAAGCATGGGGATTCGCGGTGCTACAGTCTTGCCATCTCAGCAAGATAGGGAGCTTGATGAAAGACTTAGAAATTCAAAGTCCGGGATAATTAACTTGGCGGTCTAGTCTTCGTCTTCGTCTTCGGCAAGCGTAGCGGCAACCATTGCGCCGTCAACGTTGTAGTCTAATTCATAGCCCATGATCTCATCGCCGCCGGTTTTAATGACGAGGTTGCGGCTCATAAGACGCATCAGAGCAGCCTGTTGGTGCAGGGTTAACTGACTGAATAACTGAATGATCTCAGAAGCTTCGAGCGGTGGGCGATAGCTTGGAGGTAACATTTTCTTGGTTTTAAAAATACTCATTTGTCAAAGATCCGCTTGTGCTCCTGCTCGATTAAAATCTTGAGCTGCTCAATGCGGGTTCGCCTTTCTTGAAAGCAAATCTCTTCCAACAAGTCATACGTTTTTTGATCGACTGCCAAAGATTTTCTCTGGCGAGCGGTATGTAACTCTGTATCCATCATTAATCCTCCTGTAGACTGTCGGATTGTACATAAAATTGGACTAACGCACAAACATGTATTCACTAAAAAATTATATGCTATCTTTACAGTCGCATTGGTATATTAACCAAGCCGTATACAAAGCTGTTCAAGAGTCTATCCCTGCGATTGCGAAATTTCGCGCAAAGGAAGGTACCGAAAATCTGGGCAAGATGCCGATCCAAAAATTCACTAAAAAGATCTGGCCAGAAATTTACAGGGTGCCATTGTTTCGACGACAATACTGCAAGATGTTATGTGAAGAAATTGACAACATGCGTAGGGTGATTGGCTTTCAACCCAACGCTGGCGAGGATGAGCTGCGCCAAATTCCTGAGATCGTTCTCAAACAACACGTTCCCGAATTATACCGAAATATGTGGCACCTCGTTCATAATGTGTTGTCGCCTATTATTTATAGCTTGTATCAGAGACAGGTGAACGAAATTGCAAGCGTACAGATAGCCAATTACAACCTAAAAGATAAGCAGCAGGGCGCCTGGCATCACGATGAGTCTGCAGATATCAGTGTGGTTATACCTTTGAACACTGGCGATTATGTTGGCGGCGGAACGGAGTTTCACAACCACGGCGTGCTAAAGCCGCTGCCAACAGGCCACGCATTGATTTTCCCTTCCTTCACAAATCTGCACCGTGGTTTGGCCGTCGAGTCTGGGGATCGTTACCTTCTGGTTTTTTGGCTGTACGACCGAAGCCGAGCGATTCATCTTTACGAAGAAGTTGCCCAGTAGCACAGAACGGCTAGGCCTCTGATTTTTCCTTGGCTTTGCGAGCAGCATAGTCAGTCAGCTTTTCACCGAACATTCGTTGAAACCACTGGCCCCAGGTAAAGCCTTTCCCGTTAACGATTTGGTGCCTGCGCTTCCAAGCAGATCGGGCGGCGTAATACTTTTTATCGTCCGCCCATTTTTTCTCTTGCTCAGAATCCTTACCACAGGTCATTTAAATCAAACTCGGTTATAGCGCCATTGTTATAAGGTCTGTAGTCGCCGGTTTCATGACACTTCATGCCAATTTCGAGCGCTTGCTGGTTCTTCGCATGACCATACTGCACAGCCTCCTCCGTCAACGTGTAAACACCGAAAGGATAAGGGTGCGCCTTTTCTTGCGCCAAGAAATAAAATTTGTCGCAAGGTATGTCAAGGTACTCGGCAGCGGCCAAATAAAACGCAGCTTGCTGATAATAACGAAACGAGTTCACAGCGTTTTTAAAACCACGCGGTGAGCCGTCTCGGCAGGTCTTCAGGTCCCAGATATCGGTGCCTGTGTACCAATCAAGCTTGCCTTTGCAGGGTTGGCCGCAGAATTCAAAAACCAAAGTCAACTCAACCTTGTGTTCTGGCTGCGGGATAAACTCCGCTAAAACTTCACGCCGCTCCATGCAGATATCATAGAGGGCTTGCTTGCAAGGTGTGCGCCCGTCCAGTCCAGAAGCCCAGTCCTCATATTCCTCTTTGCCTATCTTCGTGCGTCGATTGATGTGCTCTGGCTCTATCACAAACTCATCATCAAATTTGTGATGCTCCAGAAAAACTGTGTGTTGAACACGGCCTTCTAACAAAGCGGGTGATTCGTTAAATGGCTTGGCGTTCTTCCAAGTATACGGGCACTTGATCAGGGAAGTGAGGTCATGCGACCGCCACGCTCTCTGACCATCAACCGTGATTGCTGCATACGCTGGGTAATCGAGATCCTCGTAAATACCCGGTTTAAAATCTGGCATACACCCTCCTTAAAAAATCATTAAGCTGAGCACGATGCCAGCGCAAAAAGCGCTGATAACGGCCCAGCCGTTGTATTGCACGATTCCAATTGCTTTAAACATCACCGGCGATGCGAGGGTCATCACCCATAGAAAATCGCGTATACCAGATCTTCTTTTTTTTGTCGTTCGTCGAGTCATTCTTTAGACCCTCGCGCCATTGATATTTGAATGCTGAAATTTCCGCGTACTCCTTCACACGCTTACGACCGTAAACTTGGACCATCGCGTCTATACATTCGATGCCTTCGCGCTGGTAATGCTTTGGCGAATTCACGATATCTTCTGCACTTGAATCGGCAGTTGTTTTCTCAAAATCGAGAATTGCTTCTAAATAACGTTTATTCACCGCCGGTTTAACCAACTTGGTTTTTTTAATTGTGTAAAATGACGATGCGGGTAAATTATATTTTTCTAAAAAATGAGATACCGCCTCACCCTTTTGATTCATAGCCCTTTCTAGCCGAGCAAGCATTCGTTGCGCGTCCATTTAAAACGGAATCTCGTCGTTAAAATCTTCGACCGGCGCTGCGGTCTTTTTTACTGCAGCCATTGCGGCCAAACCACCTTTGCTCTCACCCACCTCAGCTTTTCGACCTTTTGCGTAAGCAGCAGCGATCTCATATGATTGATCAACCATCTCGCAAAGAAACGCAGGCAAATCCGCAAACATGTCGCACGCACTTTTACTTTCTTCGCACGATTCACCCGAAAATTCTTTGCAATAGTCTTCTAAATCAAACAATGATTGTTCGTTTACTGTTTCAGTTTTTTTGGCTCCGCCATCCGGCTTAAAGATTGAAACAATTTTTGCTCGACCACCGCTTGTATGCTCAACCTCTAAATCGCAATTCACACCCAATACGTTGGCCATATCAAACGATTTTAGCTCTGCCTCAGTAAAACTTTTGCCGCGCCAAGATTTCAAATCCTTGTGTAGGGCTGAGTTTTCATTCAAGGATAATGTATACTGCTTGAAAATGCTGAAAGGCTGATCTTTAGCTGTTCTTAAATCTGGTAGCTCGAAGAATAAAAAAACTGTATGCCGTTTTTTTGCATCCTCCTCTTTAAACTTTTCCTCACGAGTACCAGCATCCGCCAGCTTGTAACAAATTGCCCTGTGCGTGCCAATCGGCACTGCTTCGAATTCACCACCACCTGTACTGCTTGCGATCATTACCATGTTGCTTTCCCTTGTTTTGTGTAAAAGTTTGCACTATCGTACACACCTATATTTGAAAAGCAAGCGGAAAAAAATACATGGCAATTAAGGTTTCAGGCCCATCAAAAAATCAAAACACACCATTCACGGCTGATGCTCGATCAGAATTTGAAAACTTTCTGCTGAGCGCCGGAATGAGTGTTGACCCAAAAAAAGGCCTGGTCTCGGACGGCTCAATCGGTCGTGCTTACATGGAGGTTGACGGCAAGCGCAAGCTAACAGGCTGGTATCAACTATGGTTAAACCAGTCAGTACCCTACGGAAGATGCGGTGATTACCGGCTGGATCACGTCAATCCTACAGCGCAATGGCGACCCAACAATGGCGCTCGTTACGAGATGACTGAAGATCAAAAGCAGGAGATAAAGAGGCTTCAGGAAGAGGCAAAGGTTGAGCTGGCGAATAAGCAGACGAAGGCGGCGAAGATAGCCCAGAACATTTGGGAGAAGTCAACCCCATGCGAGAAGCACCCATACCTTGAGCGCAAGCAGGTGCTCGGCCACGGTCTCAAGCAGCACGAAGACGGCAGGCTGATCATCCCCCTTCTGGACGCGCAGCTTGAGATCGTCGGTCTGGAATATATTGATGACGATGGCGGCAAGAAATTTCTTACTGGCAGCAAGAAGAAGGGCAGCTTTTTTATTCTTGGTGAGCATATGCTCAAAGACGCAAAGGTGATTAATTACGCTGAAGGTTATGCAACTGCCGCAAGCTATTTTCAAGACATGGCACAGCCGGTTATCTGCTGCTTCGATGCCGGTAACCTCAAGCCGGTTGCTGAGACGATTAGTGAATATTTTCCAAACGCGAAGCACGTCTTTATCGCTGATCAAGACGAGAGCAGGACTGGCGAGGTTAAAGCCATCGAGGCGAGCCAGGCTGTGCGCAGCCGGGGCGCTGAAAGCGAGGTGCTCATACCAGAGGCGGTTGGTGATTACAACGATCACGCTATCGAGGGCGAGCTGTTGCCCAAATTGAAGACGGTGACGGTGCCGACTGAGTACGACTTTAACCGGAACGAAAGAGGAAAGTATCTTAATACGAAAGGGAACGTACAAGGTGTGATGACGCTGAACAGCATTACGTGCGCATACAATGTGATAAAGAAACGTATGGAAATTGAGGTGCCTGACACAAAGTTTATACAAGACATGCAGGACGAATCAGCGCTGATAGAGATCGAAGATCGCTGTATACAAATGGATATACCGGCCACGAAGGTGCGAGACTATTTAAAGCTGTTGGCGGTCGAATACAATCCGGTTAAAGATTGGATGGAGTCGAGGGCATGGGACGGGCAGAGCCGGTTACAGGATTTCTTAGACAGCATAACGAGCGCTGACAAGTCTTTGAAAGAAATGTTGATGAAGAAGTGGTTAATCAGTTGCGTGGCGGCGGCTTGTGAGCCAAATGGTGTCAGCCTAGAGGGCATACTGGTCTTTCAGGGAGCGCAGGGTTTGGGCAAGACGCTGTGGTTCAAGCGGCTGGCTGATTACGATCAAGGTTGGTTGCTGGAAGGTGCAACGCTAAACCCATCCGACAAAGACAGCGTGAAGCAGGCGGTGAGCCATTGGCTGGTCGAGTTGGGTGAGTTGCAGAGCACCTTCAAACGTAGTGACATGGATCAACTGAAAGCATTTTGTACGAAGAAGGTGGACGAGCTGCGCCTACCTTATGATCGAGCGTTCACAACGTACCAGCGGCGCACAGCATTTTACGCAAGTGTTAACGAAAGAGAGTTTCTGATTGATACAACCGGCAATCGAAGGTTCTGGGTCATACCAGTGACCGGTATTGATGTTAATCACGGCGTTGACATGCAGCAGCTTTGGAGTGAAGTAAAAGAAACCATGTATCGGGAGGGTCAGCAGAACTGGTTTCTCAGCCCAGACGAGCGAGCGCAACTGCAGGAGAGTAATGAGCTTTACCGAACCCAATCCAGCGTCGAGGATCTTATTCTTGAGCACGTCGATTTTTTATCGGTCGATACTAAGCCAGTGCAGATGACCAAATTGTTACGGGATTTAGGCGTGAACAGTCCGAGGATGGCAGACTTTAAGGATGCTGCAAGAATCTTGAGTGAGCGCGGGAAAGAACCGCGCAGAAGCTCGGGCAAAAAGATCTATGACTTATGTTATTCCTCAGTCGAGGACGACAAGACAGACTTACTCGGCTTCACCCCAAAGGGTTGGTCTTAGCTGTTGAGTGTATAAACACTTGCACATCGACACGGAGTGTGTATACTGTACTCATCAACAACAAAAACAGAGGTAAAGACAATGAGCATACAAGGAGCAATCGGGTACTTACGGTCGGACATCGAGTGGTCAATTTATCAGGACACTAAAGACGATAACTCTAGTAATTGGGTCGATGACAATGAAGTAAGTGACCACATCGCTGACGGAATTTATGAGGTTGAGCAATTCGATTTTTCGATTAAACGTAAAATTACTTTAAATACTAAGGTATTGGTCTGGAAAGGAAAAATTGATATCGAATCGTCGAAAGAAGCTGTAAGTGAGTTTTTAAACAGGGCAGACGATTGGCATAATTTTATAGAGGGCGTCATTGTTGGTGAAAAGCCGAACACTATAACGTTCATTTTAGGCAGCTAAATAAAAAGCTGAGGGACCAAGACCCTCATCAACAACGAGAAGGAAACCAATTAATGATTATTAAATATCAAAACGGTGACGAACTGCATTTTCCTAACATACCAGAGGCAACAAATATTGAAGCGCCCCTAGTAGAACCGCAGTCGCAGTGGGTACGTGATGCCAAAGGACATTGGATTAGATCATGAAGGGCTTCGACAAGGCGATGTTTGACTGGGAGAGCGCCCAAAACCGCTTACGGGGTGGACCTGACTCTGACTGGGAGGACCTTGATGAGGGCCTTGATGATGAAGAAGATGATGAAGAAGATGATGAGGTGTGAAGTTAAGAAAATTGCAAAAGCGGCTTAGGCCGTTTTTTTTTGCCTAGAACTTATTCATTTATTCTTGTACAAACACTTGCACAACGACACGGAAGGGGTATACTGTACTCATCAAATCAACAAACACAAAGGGAACCAAACGATGTCGGACTATAACGGATACACCAACAGAGAAACATGGCTTATTAATTTATACCTTGGCGAGTACTTCCAAGAGGTAGCCAATGACGGCGAGCATCTAATGGCGGATTATATAGAGTCTACTGTTTGGGACATGCTAGGAGAGGCCAATATCCCCGACATATTCAAGGACATGATAGACCTCGGCGCAGTTAACTGGCGAGAGCTTGCAGAGCTGTACTTATCAGAAGCAGCATAGGAGCATAAGACAATGATAACGCCAACAAAAGAACAGACCACCGCGTATCAAAAACTAAAGGAAGCGGGCGAGCTGGAAAATATGACGGGCTACAAGGTCGCCGACAATGAGATATACATCATCAAGGCCGACATTATAATTGCCATACTTCATGACGGCTTAATAACTAAGCACATTAACCTAAGGACATAAAGACCATGAACAATAAAAAATACACAGCATCAGACCTTACAAGCGCCAGCCTATTTGGCGCATTATTTACACTCACAACGCTAATCATCGTCAATCAATTCTTGGGAGCATAAGACAATGACAAATTTTGAAAAAGCACTATCAACAGACAATAACGAAACACTCGCCGCGTTTTATCGTGAATGGTTTAACGATTTTCTAACCGTTGGATACTTTGCCGAATACTATGAAGAAAGCGAAGATAACGCGCGGTTAGTTATAGAGCACGGGCGTGAATCCCACAATGCGGGGTGCGAGGCATGATGATAATGACAGACGCATCATCAAAAATAGACTTAAACGTGATAACGATGGATGCGTTTCAAAAGCTATACGAATTAGACCGAACTTTTATAGGCACGCCTAATTACATGGGTGTTACTTATTTCTGGGGACTACACGGTTACAAACATTACTTACGCGAATCATCGACGGCGCAACGCCGAAAGATTCACAAAAAATGGCTGGCGGCTGGTTTAGATCTTTTGAAAGAGACAGACGAGCATTACAGAATAATAGGTTCAGTGATGAAACAATTCCGTCAAGAAATTGTAAGGCTATACGGTGCATATGTTCCAACAACAGCGGCTGCTCATCAAACCAAAAAACACGAAGGAAACGAGACAATGGTTTTCATCGAATGCAAGAACAAGAACGGCCAGACATATGAGCTGGCCGCGAAAACCACGCTCACACTCGGGTCGTGATGAGTCCGTGTAAATGGTTAAATCGATCATTGAAAGCGTCAGGTAAAAAAAATGCTGCCCTATACCCTATATCGAATGATACGTAAGCTATTGTTTATACTGTTATTATTGTCATAGGGTGTATAGGGTATAGTATATATAAGTTTAAAATAGTAAGTAGTGTAAAGTGCAGCGCTACAGTTTTACATGGTGCGCATGCGTAAAGGTTTCAGTGCTATACACTACACCTGACACACTTGGTTTGGCGGAGAATTAACTATGGTAGACTACAAATTCGTGTGGAGCTTCGATCAAACGAGAGAAGAGAACTACCGAAGATGGCGCCAGTTGAACAACGAGGAGCGAGATGATTTTAATATCGCTCGTTCGCTGGAAGCGGAGGCTAGACAAACATTTTTGATGATGGAGAAAAAATGGCGGAGCGAGGCAGACCAAAGAAGGAACGAGCGCAATTGGTGGAGATGCCAAAGCAATTTATTGCCGACGACGAATTCGGCCTGACGGAAATGCAGACGGCCTTCGTGTGGCACTATTCGCAGGGCGGGTGTGGTCAGACGGAGGCTGCGCGAAGGGCTGGATTTAGCTTCCCAGCAATGAGCGCCAGCAAGCTGATGAATGGGCGCGATCATCCGAGCGTGGTCAAAGCGGTGCGCGCAGAGCAAGAAGAGATGCGCCAGAAATACGCTATCACTCCAGAAAAAACAGGCTCTATGCTGTGGAAGATAGCAGAGACCAGCTTCGAGAACGGGGCTTATAACGCTGCTGTAAGCGCGGTAAAAGAGTTGAACCAGCTTGCAGGCTTGACGATACAGCGGAGTCATTCGCTTAACATTAACGCCAACCTCGACAGCATGACCAAGAGTGACATCAAGTCACGGTTGAACGAGCTGCTAGGTGTGACCGACGAAATGAAGGACAGTGACTTATAGGCTTTTGGAATAGATGACCCGTAATTAATGAACTAAAAGAATAACAGAGAAAGAGAGGTCTCTTTCTCTGTGCCCCGCCCTCGCTGGTTTAATCAGCCTCCCCTCGAAATTACGACAAAACCCTTACAAATCAAAGACTTAGCCCATTATAAGGGCTTGGTCCGGCGAAGCCTGGTTTAACGGCAGTGCTCACAGGAGTCAAAGCCGTTGGCCAAAGCCTCGGTCCTCACTGGTTGGGCACCTCAAAGTGCATCCTAAACGCCCGTAAGCGCCGTCTTGGCAAAAAAATGGACCCCTATGGATCGAGTTTTTGGTTCTCGGAAAGATTTGATTTGGACCCTGGCACCCCCCTTTTTCTGGCCTCGGCTGAGGCGCTTAGCTATAGCTGAGTTCGGCGCATAAGGTGGTAAAAAAAATCTCAACGTAAATGGTCGCAAGATTCACCCCCCACCCCCCGTTTCCAACGAGAAAGCATAGGGGTCCCACCTAACCTATTGAAATATATAATATTTTTTATTTTTATTAAAAAAAAGGGGTCCCTTGGGGGCGAATCGGAGAGGGGGAGGTCGCCCAGAGGAGTGAGGGTAAGGGACCCCCGTTTGATATTGTCTTGCATGGTACCTCTATTTGCAACAGAATCACGTAAACTTTACGGGTGCCAACCTATGGTCGATTCGCGCAACAAGGGAGCTGCATATGAGCGCTTCGTCTGTAAGAAACTGAACGAATTCTTCTCCGAGCATGGGTTTGACATAGCCTGCAAACGAAACCTTGATCAATATCAGACCGCCAACCTGGCTGATATCCAAATTCCGGGCCACGCGATTGAGTGTAAGGCGTACAAGGATGGGTGGTGGTGGCGTCCAGAGTGGTGGAAGCAGGTCCTCGCCGCCTGTGGGAATGACATTCCGGTTCTTATCTACAAGTTTAACAATAAGATGACCAGGGTGTGCCTGCCGTTGTATGCTATTAATCCAAATTTGCCGCGAGATAACTCTCGTACAGCGGTTATTACCCTCGAAGAGTGGTTTGTGCTGTTGAAAAACTATTTTGATGCACAGCAAGAGGCCGCGTAATGCCGAGACTTAATGATATCGATATACCAGACATCTTCGACAATGTTAAATCTTATGGAATTGGTGGCTTGGTTAATGCTGCAAGTAAGGCAGGAAAAACGCCAGATACTGATATGGGCATTAAATCAGTTGTAAATGAAGGCATCGGAGCTTTACCCGCAGGAGATGAGATGATCAGAGGCGGTGATCTACAGTTTTTAATGAACACTCGCCCCGGCGTATTGAGAGCGCAACAAGATATGGGCGCGTTCCCCATGCCCTCTTTAGCGGTTGTCCGGCAAGATCAGCCGTTTGATAATTTTGGCGAAATCACATTAGTGGGCGACCCAACATCGTTTGACCCAAAGCGGCTCAAAGCAAACGTGGTATTTAATGCAGACGCCTACACAGTTCGCGCCCCAAGACCATTTCGTATAGCGCAAAAAGGCGCAGACCTTAAATTTAAAAAGCGGTTTCAATCCGTTGCAGACGAGTTTCAAGAAGGCCGGGTTAGTGATTTAACTTATGAGTTGGGCAATATGGAGCTTAAAAAACGAGCTACAGCGCAGTCTTTTGCTGATGTCCAGCGGTTTTTTGAAAGCGATCTTGTAGCTGATATTGTGTTTCTTCGTGAAAAAGGCATTACAGACATACCTACTACGGAAGGTTCTGGCGGCAACATCTTCTTGAAAAGAGAAGATTTGCGAGATTTGATAAAGCCGTATGCTGATGAAAGAAAAACTTGGGGAAGAAAAGAGCTTGATGAATTCTTTCAGGAGGAAGAGTTTTTTGACGCTTCAACTAACAGGGACTACTACACAGGTAAGGGATTGAAGCTAAAGCCGTACACGGCGGAAGAAGTTTTAAAATTTATGAAGAAAAACCGAGGGTCGGCCCAAGAAGGGGGGATGAGTACCCCCGGCGCGTTACGAGCAAGCCTTACCGAAAAACTTTCAAGCCTTAAAGACATCAGGGAGGAAAGCGGCAAGCTTGTCGGATCTGATGAGTTTAAGAATTTTCAAAATGCTTCTTATGAGCGTGTTAGCGATTTGGCCGAATCTTTAAAGCCATTTTATAAGTTTGACGAATCACACTTCGGGTACTCAGGTGAAGTTATTGAGATGTTAATAGAATCGCAAAAAAGAGGTATTGATAGAACTCTTTCTGAGTTTGGATTTGAAAATTTGCCTGACTACGCACTGCAAGAAATACAAGAGTTGAAGTCTTACTTTAGAAACGCCCCTACAGAATACTTTGAAGCTAAGCCCGAAAGATTGGTTGAGCTAAATGAGTTTGAAGGCGCGATTGTACCAGAAGATACCCCCGCAGACGTTTTGCAAGCTTTTAAAGATGCTGGAATAAAAACAGAAACGTACACAAATGATGCTGATCGGTTGGCGGCTCGCAAAAAATTTGGGGGCACAGCGTTTTCTGTTGCTGGCGGTATTACTTTGGTTGGCTTGGCGGCTTCGGAAGAAAGTCAAGCTGGCAGCTTTGGTACAATTAAAAAGTTGGTTAAAGACCAAAGGATTAAACAAGCCAAAGACGCTGGTTTCGACACTGATACGGTGTATTACCATGGTTCTGACTCGGATATTAAAGAATTTCGTATGCCGAGCCGCGAGACTGGTCAGATTAAAACGGTTGGCACTGGCGTATTTATGTCTTCGTCCCCTGAAGTGGCGAGTTCTTACGCAAAGTCTATAGATGGCGCGGCGGTGTACCCTGTTTACATAAAAAAGAAAGAGTTTTTGAGGGTTCGACCGGCGGGAGAAGGTAACCTTTGGAGCAATATTCCTACGGACGGACTTGTTGTTGAGTTCCCAAACGGCTCCACAAAGCCTGCCGCTGAGGTTTTTAAGCTGGATTCTGGGTCTACATCTATAACTACCGACGAGCTTTCTAGGATTGCAAAGTCTCAAGGCCGTAAAGGGTTAATCATAGAAGGCGTAGTAGACGCAGGAACAGGCGGTGCAGGTGAATATCGGTATGCCACGCAATACCTTAAAGAAAAAGGCTATGACGTTTCTTTACCAATAGGATCAACGAAAGAATCTTACGATAAAATGAGTTCGGTGCCGTCCGAAGTTATGAAAGAAGCGCGGTTGTATGCGAAAGAACAGCTCTATAGGCCATCGGACGTGGTTGTTTCTTTCGAGCCAAACAATATAAGGTCAGTCAACGCCGAGTTTGATCCTGAAAAGAAAGATTCGCCCCAGATATTAGCGAGTGCTCCTTTTGCTGGCGCTACCGGTTTGGGAGCCGCAACAGTGCTTTCTTCCGAAGACGCAGAGGCAGGAGGCATGGGCGTAACATCAAGAAGAATGCCGGAGGAACAAATTGCATCTATAGAATCTCCTGGCCTGCCTTCCCTCGCTGGCCAGTTAGGTTTGGGGGCTATGAGCGAAATTGGCGGAGTTTTAGCAGGCGGCGCGGCAGGTGTTGGCGAATACCTACGGGGTGGTTTGAGCGGACCCGAGTATGTGTACCCTTTTAATGAGCCTGCTACGGCTGAAAGTATTCGAGATGCTCGTGAAGGTACGTCTGAATTTGTCGGCGGTTTGTACGATGCTGGCCCCGAAGCCCAAGAGTTTGGTCAAGAGATCATGCGGGGTATTGGCGAGGAGATTGCTCCGATTGCAGAATATGCGATGAAGGGTCCGATTATGGACGAGCGTGGCTTGAACATGTTGCCGCTCATCGCTCAGAAGCTTGGCATTCCTGCTTATCAGCTTGCAGAAATGTTGTTTAATAAACTGCCAGAACGAGAGCAAGAAGCGGCGATTAGTGCTTCAGACGTTTTTCTTTAAAGAATAACCTCCCGCAGATCCCCGCAGTTTCGGTAAAGGTGAAAGTAAGCACCGTTGCCCTCTAACTTCCTGATCCTTGGCTCAATCAGCTTGTCAAATAACTCTTCTGCGCACTGCCGAGTTTTAATGAAACCGCCGCGCTTGCCATCGTGGTGATACTCTTCTAGCTCATAAACGTCTTTCATAATGTTCTCTCCATATGTTGAGTAAAAATTTTGCCTCTGGCCCCGCGCCGTGCTCACGTTGCAGCGCCTTTCTTACAGCTTTTCTCTTTTCATTCAAAGACTTATGTTTCATGTGAAACATTGTTCGGCTTATTGTCTCGAAGTATTTGTCCATTTATCTTGGTCTCCGCTAGAATGTTTTCGAGCAGCTCAACTATCTGCCCGTGGTTCTCTAAAACAACTTCAGCTTCTTCTTTGTCAAGTTCAATAATGATCTTACTCATGGATTGTCTCCTGTTCCGTGTTTATATGCAACAAATTATAACGTGTTGCACAACGACTCGCGCCGTGCTTTAATCAAATCTCGATTACGAGGAGATATTATGACTGCCCAAGAGAAGAAAGTGTATTACAACCGCGTTCGCCGTACCTGTAGGCTGCATGAGATTGATATCGTTTATGACGGTGTGCCGAAGATGTATTGCGCTGTTGAGTTGGTCAAGGATGGTAGCGTGATGTTTGCTGATCGCGCCCTTGGCCGCAGGCCGCTCGACATTGATTGGAAGCGGCTTCATGAGGAGATGGTTAAGTACGGCTACAAGGGAGGGGTCAAGTGATTCGACCAATAACGCAGATTAATATGATTTACGGCTACTGCCGCGTGTCCACGAAGGAGCAGTCAAAGTCTGGGGTGTCGATTCAGACTCAGCAGTCTCTGATCAGTGAGTTTGTCAAAAACAAATACAATCGGCCGGTTGATGAGTGGTTTATTGATGACGGTGTGAGCGGCACGATGGATATTCTTGAGCGCCCAGCATCCCGCGCTATGACTGACGTTATGGATGTGTCGGACGTTATTGTTTCTACCCGACTTGACCGGCTGTCTAGGTCAACTTCTGATTTACTGTCGATGATTCCGGTTCTCCAAGAGACCAATATCACGTTGTTTTTCTGCGAGCAGTTTGGTGATATGCCGATTGTTTACCCTAAGTTTGAGGATGAAAAGGGCCTTAAATCACGGTTTGATATGTCGGATATGGCCAACAAGATTATGCTGATGGTATTATCCGCTGTGGCTGAAATTGAGCACGCCAACATCAAGGACCGCTTTGGCGAGGGCAAGGTTGACTGGGCTTCTCGCGGATTTTCTATCGGTGGGTCCGCGCCGTTTGGTTATACATTCGAGCCTGTGAAGATTGGTAACAAAACCCGCAAACGACTTATTGACCACCCTGAAGAGCAGCGCGTGTTGAAGTCGATTTACCGCCTTCAGTCCCGTGGTTTAAGCAACCATAGGATCGCTAAGCAGATTAATAGCCTTTACCAAGATCAAAATATGTACGCTGCTAAAATAAAGCGTATCCTAAATCGTAAATATCAGGGCTTATCAAGCGCCGCGTAAGGGTTTAATATGGGCATTCACATAGGAGTAGTTATGACTGCTTTAGAAGACATTCAATTAGCCATCGCTAAGCTCAACGCTTCGCTTGAACAGGATTTCATGACGGACGCTGTGCGTGAGATCATGACGACTGCAATTGTTCATCTGCGAGATGCTGAGAGCCAGCTTCTGGGCGGTTAGTTATGGCACAAGAAGGATGGGGTCGCGGTACATGGGGCTTAGGTGCTTGGGGGACTCCCCTTTACGTTAATGTTTCGGTAACGGGGCAGCAGACAACTTCGGCGGTTGGATCTATGGCTGTCGTCGCTGGCGCTGTTGTCCAGCTCACCGGCCTGCAAATTAATTCAGGCCTTGGTGCCCTGACCGTAGCTGCCGAAGCAAACGTCTCCCCTGCGGGAAGGCAGACAAATTCCGCAGTCGGATCGCTTACGGTCAGAGCTAAATCTAATATAACACCAACTGGGCAGTCGATCACATCTGGCGTTGGTTCGATTTCTGTGGTAGCTGCGTCGATTGTTCAGCTTACCGGCGTTCAAACTACATCCGCTGTCGGTTCTCCAACGGTAGATGCTGAGGCGAATATCACGCTTGCCGGTCAGCAGATCACGTCCGCTTTCGGAACTCCTACATTTAGAGCGGTTAGCAATGTATTTGTGACTGGTCAGCAGATAAACTCGGCTGTCGGGCAAGTTTCAACAGTTTCCGGTGCGGTAGTTTCATTGACTGGGCAATCGGTTACAATCGAGCTAGGTACGCCTTTAGTTTGGGGCGAGATAGTTCCGGGGCAAGACCCTCGTTACAATGTTATTAGCACTTCTCAAAGTCCGGGCTACAGCCCAATCGATACCAGCCAAAATGCTGGTTATGATCAAATTAAAGCAGGGCGCGATGCTGCCTGAAGAAGGGGATAAAAAATGGCAACTTTTGTAAATGATTTGCGGCTAACCGAATTAGCGACTGGAGAAGGCTCCGGTACTTGGGGCACGACCACAAATGTCAGCTTAGAGCTAATTGGCGAAGCTTTAGGCTACGCGACTCAGCAGGTCTTCGGCTCTGACGCAAACGCAACGACTACGGTTGCGGATGGTGCTTCTGATCCTGCTCGCGCAATGTACTTTAAGATTACGTCTGCGGGAAATTTGACTGCGACGAGAACCTGTACAGTTGCACCTAATACTGTAAGCCGCGTGATGTTCATTGAGAACGCAACGTCTGGCTCTCAGTCAATTGCAATCTCCCAAGGCTCTGGCGCGAACGTCACGATCCTGACCGGAAAAACAGCAGTCGTTTATCTTGATGGTGCTGGTTCTGCTGCAGCGGTTGTCGATGCGATGGCGGGGGTCGATCCTGGTGTGGCGGATACGCTTACAGAAGTGCTTGTTGCGGGTAATGCGTCAGGTGGCACTAATATCGAATTAAGCACAACCGATAAGGTTCAATTCCGTGATGCCGCTATATACATTAACTCTAGTGTTGATGGGCAGCTTGATATTGTAGCGGACACTGAGATTCAAATTGCTGC
>Ga0307995_1000701_pt1 | contig 22347 bp, 21 predicted proteins | sample EllFjometagen262_FD_203132 | JGI IMG/M metagenome (GOLD analysis project Ga0307995, IMG submission 203132) | Marine microbial communities from Ellis Fjord, Antarctic Ocean - #262 | ecosystem: Environmental > Aquatic > Marine > Unclassified | place: Southern Ocean | collected 2014-11-02 | reverse complement strand
CAGCAGCTTCTTTCAATCTTTGTAAAGCCATAGGGTCTTTACGTAAATCAATTGATTCATCAGCTATGAATTTTTCTGCTAGAAAGTCAATTATAACCTGATCAAAGTCATCACCACCTAAATGAGTGTCTCCATTAGTCGATAATACCTCAAAAACTCCATCTCCTAATTCAAGGATCGAAATATCAAAAGTTCCTCCACCAAGGTCATAGACAGCTATTTTTTTATCAGAGCCTCCTTTATCCATTCCATAAGCTAATGCTGCGGCAGTTGGCTCATTAATAATACGTTGTACTTTAAGACCTGCAATTTCTCCAGCTTCTTTAGTTGCTTGACGCTGTGAATCATTAAAATAAGCCGGAACGGTAATAACGGCCTCAGTTACGTCATGACCTAAATAATCTTCAGCTGTTTTTTTCATTTTCTGAAGCGTCATTGCCGATAATTCTTGTGGACTATACAAACGCCCATCAATATCTACACGCGGAGTGTCGTTATCTCCCTTTACTACTTTATATGCAACAGTAGATATATCTTTTTTAGATTCAGAAAACTTATTCCCCATAAATCGTTTTATTGAAGCAATGGTTTTGGTAGGATTTGTAACCGCTTGGCGTTTTGCCGGGTCTCCTACTTTAATTTCTCCACCTTCAACAAATGCAATTACAGAAGGTGTAGTTCTTTTTCCTTCTGAATTCGGAATGACTACGGGTTCATTTCCTTCCATTACAGAAACACATGAATTGGTAGTTCCTAAATCAATTCCAATAATTTTACTCATGATAATTCTTTAAATTTTTAATCTAATTCGCAAGCATTGTGCCATTATCATTTAACTGACATCTTGACGCTTTTTGAAAATCAATTCAATTATTAAGGGGTTTGTATGGCACTATTCATAAAACATAGTATTTTTACAAAAAATGTTACGATGAGCAGAAGGATAGCAAATTATACACGCATCACAACCAAAACGCTTCAAGAGATGAAGTTAAATGGTGAGAAAATTGCTATGTTAACCGCTTATGACTTTACACTTGCTGGTATTATTGATCAGGCAGGGATTGATATAATTTTAGTTGGTGACTCTGCATCTAATGTAATGGCAGGTCATGAAACAACCCTTCCAATAACCTTAGATCAAATGATATACCATGCAAGTAGCGTGGTAAGATCTGTTCAGAGAGCCTTAGTCGTAGTTGATTTACCCTTTGGAACTTACCAAGCAGACTCAAAAGAGGCTTTACGATCTGCTATTCGAATAATGAAAGAATCAGGTGCACACGCTGTAAAACTAGAGGGTGGAAAAGAAGTTAAAGGTTCGATTGAACGTATTCTTAAAGCGGGTATTCCCGTTATGGGACATTTAGGATTAACACCCCAATCCATATATAAATTTGGATCTTATACGGTCAGAGCAAAAGAAGAAGAAGAAGCTGCTCAATTAATTGAAGATGCTGAATTACTCCAAGAAATAGGATGCTTTGGAATTGTTCTAGAAAAAATTCCAGCAAAACTTGCTGCAAAAGTTGCTGCAAAAATTAAAATTCCGGTAATTGGCATTGGAGCAGGCAACAAAGTTGATGGTCAAGTATTAGTTTTACATGACATGTTAGGCATGAGCAAAACCTTTAGTCCACGTTTTTTACGTCGTTATTTAGATTTAAACAAAAGCATCAGTAAAGCAGTTCAATCATATACAGTAGATGTAAAATCGGGAAATTTCCCCAGCAATAAAGAACAATATTAAAAATCCAGTAATTAAGAGTCAAATCCTTTACGAGGATAATCACTTAATTGTTGTCAACAAAAATCCAGGTGATTTAGTTCAAGGTGATAAAACAGGTGATATTCCTTTAGTAGACAAAATTAAATCTTATTTAAAAATTAAACATAATAAACCAGGGGCAGTTTACCTTGGTGTTGTTCATCGTTTAGATAGACCAACCAGTGGTGTGATTGTTTTTGCTAAAACATCTAAAGCTTTGTCTAGACTTAATGAAGCTTTTAAAATGCGAACACCAAAAAAAATATATTGGGCAGTTGTTTCAAAAACCTTACTTAAAAAAGAAGGAAACCTAACTCATTGGATGATTCGTAATACCAAACAAAACAAATCCAAAGCTCATAGCAGTGAAGTTCCAAATAGTAAAATTGCCAAGTTGCATTATAAATGCATTAAAGAATTAGAAAACTATATATTATTAGAAATCGAACTTGAAACAGGTAGACATCATCAGATTAGAGCACAATTAAGTCAATTAGATCATCCCATTCAAGGGGATTTAAAATATGGAGCATCACGAAGTAATCCAGATGGCAGTATAAGTTTACATGCCCGTGAATTAAGAATCATCCACCCCGTAACTAAAGAAAAGCATGTTTTTAAAGCTACCCCTCAGAATAAGGGGATATGGAGGGCCGTTCTTTCCGATTAAGTTGTTTTGCTTTTTGTTGAATTATAATAACAATAGGCCTGCTCTCTATTTTACTTTCTAACCAAGAAAGAATATCTAAATACAAAAATGATCGTCTTTCATAAGGATCGTTTTCGTATTGCTTTAGTTCCTTGTATAGTTCTTGAAAAGAAGCCTTAAGTTCGTGAGGGTAAATATCACCTAACCCTCTCACAAATCGAATCATTGCCTTTTGAACTTCGTGTAAATCATTCATTTTAATCAAAAATTTATAGGTTTCACGAAGATGGGTTTCTAGATGATAATCAAAACCAGCTTCATAGTGAGCGAAAACATTAAGTACACGAGAGAAACAAAGTAAATCTTCCCGCATTTTAAGGCGTTTATTGCTAATTATTTTATCTAAATACACAATACAATTTTCATAATCCTCTACACCAAAATACACACAGGCTATCTTATAATAAAACATCATAATATGATGCGGATCAATTTGATTACTAAACTCTAAAATACCTTTTTTAATTTTAGGGATAACAATCAAACCCTCTTCAAAATTACCTTCTAAAAAATTTAAATTAAGTTTATTACTGAAATAAAACTGAAAGTACAAAGATTTTAAATTATCATTTTTAGGGAAGTCTTCTTGTTCTGTACGAAACATCATTTGATTTAGTGTTTCCTTAAATTTGGAAGGGTATTTTATTAAAGTTAAGCTTTCCATCAAATAATTATTTCCTTTTAAATAGAAAACAGGATGAATGACAATCATGTTAGGATATTCTTCAAACATCTCAATCCACTTCGCAGCGTAGCGATAAGCTGATAAAAAATCCTGTGTTAAAAAACTATACCATACATGAACTTTATAATACCACAACTTCTCTCTAAACCCAAGGCTTTCATAATTTAACTTAGGTAAATGCGCATAAAAAAAATGAGTTATTTCTCTAAACTCCTGATCACTTTTAGCATATCCTGCCTTAATGAGTCGTTCATATAATTGGAGAGATAAATTGGAAAGTCTTGTGGCTAAATCGTTTTGAGCTCTTAATTGATCAGCTTGAGCAATAAGTGTCTCTGCACGATTACTAAGGCTTCTAGTGATGTATTGAGATTCAATAACTTTTTCTAATTCAACAATTTCATATGCGCTAAATTTTTCTTCATATTTCAAAGCTAAAAGTTTAACTTTTTCTAAAACCTTTAAGCTTTGTTTATATAACCCTTTTTGATATAAAATAGTTGCAAAATCAAGTTGTTCTCTAATTTGAATTCGTATATTTTTGTGCACAGGATTCATTCTCAAGCTGATTAAAATTTGCTTGTATAAATGTGCTTTTAGATTTGATAATTGCTGTTTTGTGACAATTCCTTTTTCTAAAATTACCTTTTCGTTGTAACGCTTCATCTTGTCCAGTAACTGAAAAAGATTTAGGAATTTAGAGTCTTCGTTAGAACCCATTCGGCCAACATACAATGCGAATTGTCTTTTTTCAGACTTTGTAAGCGATTTTATAAGTACAAATAAATTGTCTTTTTGCTCATTTGTCATTGTAATACTTCTAATGTAAAGATCTAATTTTTAGTATTTTATATAACGGTTTGCTCTAACGAATATTGTAATACAAATGTATAGATTTTATCTTAGTTAACCACAAAATGTATTTTAGTAAATAATATAATTCAAGCTTTATAGTTTACTATGGAATACGTTGAAATTTTTGACACTACATTAAGGGATGGAGAACAAGTTCCCGGATGTAAATTAGATTCCAAAACAAAGTTAGTCATTGCTGAGCAATTAGACCAGCTTGGGGTTGATGTAATTGAAGCCGGTTTTCCTATTTCAAGCCCTGGAGATTTTAAAGCAGTTGAAGATATTTCAAAACTGATTAAAAACGCACGTGTTTGTGGATTGACTCGAGCATTGAAAAAAGACATTGATATAGCCGCTGAAGCATTAAAATATGCGAAAAAATCTAGAATTCACACAGGAATAGGAACGTCTGAAAGTCATATGCGTTATAAGTTCAATGCAACACCTGAACAAATCATTGAACGGGCTGTAGCGGCTGTTTCTCACGCTAAAACATACGTAGAAGATGTTGAATTTTATGCAGAAGATGCGGGTAGAACAGATAACGAATTTCTTGCTAAAGTTTGCCAAGCAGTAATTAAAGCAGGAGCCACTGTCCTTAATATTCCTGATACAACTGGCTATTGTCTCCCTGAAGAATATGGAGCAAAAATCAAATACTTAAAAGAAAATGTGAAAGGTATTCACAAAGCCAGGTTGTCGTGTCATTGCCATAATGATTTAGGTTTAGCGACAGCTAATTCAATTTCTGGGGTTCAAAACGGTGCGCGTCAAATAGAATGTACGATAAATGGAATTGGAGAACGTGCTGGTAATACCTCATTAGAAGAAGTTGTTATGATTTTGCGCCAACATCCTAATTTAAATTTGGATACACGAATTCAATCTCAAATGCTAAATGACATTAGCCATCTTGTTTCTGAAAGCATGGCCATGCCAGTTCAGCCAAACAAGGCTATTGTTGGAGCAAATGCTTTTGCCCATTCTTCTGGAATCCATCAAGATGGAGTAATTAAAAAAAGGGAAACATATGAAATCATTAACCCTAAAGATGTTGGAGTGAATGAGTCTTCAATTGTTTTAACAGCAAGAAGTGGTAGAGCAGCTCTTGCCTACAGAGCCAAAAACATTGGTTATAATTTAGATAAATTGCAGCTAGACAAAGTCTACCAACAATTTTTAATTTTAGCCGATCAAAAGAAAGAAATTAATGATGATGATTTACCAAAAATCATTGAATCAAGTAATATTTAATTATAACTAAATTAATGAAACAAACCCTATTTGATAAAGTTTGGGATTCTCATGTTGTTCAAAGTATCGAAAAAGGACCTGATGTGCTTTTTATTGATCGACACTTGATCCACGAGGTTACAAGTCCAGTTGCCTTTTTAGGTTTGAAAAATAGAGAGCTTTCTGTATTATATCCCAAACGAACTTTCGCAACTGCAGATCATAATACACCAACAATAAATCAACATTTACCTGTTGCCGATCCCCTATCCCGAAATCAGTTGAAAGCCTTAGAAAAAAATGCAACTTCTCACGGTATTTCTTATTGGGGACTAGGTCATGAGAAAAACGGGATCGTTCATGTGGTTGGACCAGAGTATGGTATAACACAGCCTGGAGCAACAATTGTTTGCGGAGATTCTCATACTTCCACTCACGGTGCTTTCGGAGCTATTGCTTTTGGAATTGGAACTTCAGAAGTAGAAATGGTTTTAGCTACTCAATGTATTATGCAGTCAAAGCCAAAAAAAATGCGAATTACAATTAATGGTTCGTTAAATCGAGGAGTCACACCTAAAGATGTAGCCTTGTTTATTATTTCTAAATTGACCACCTCCGGAGCTACAGGTTACTTTGTAGAATATGCTGGTGAAGTTTTTGAACAATTGAGTATGGAAGGTCGAATGACGGTTTGTAACTTAAGCATAGAAATGGGTGCTCGTGGTGGAATGATAGCACCAGATAAAAAAACATTTGAATACATTAAAGACAGAGAGTTTACCCCCAAAGGAACTGACTGGGATAAAGCAATGAAGTATTGGAAAACTCTCTTTACAGATGAAGATGCGATATTTGACGAAGAATTAGTTTTTGATGGTTCAAAAATTGATCCCATGATCACTTTTGGAACAAACCCAGGGATGGGAATGAGCATTACAAAAAATATCCCAAAGGCTGAAAACGTTGAGGGGAGCAAATCGACATATAAAAAATCACTAGATTACATGGGTTATGCAGAAGGCGAAAGTATGTTAGGAAAACCTATTGATTATGTGTTCATAGGAAGTTGTACTAACGGAAGAATTGAAGACTTCAGAGCCTTTGCAAGTATTGTCAAAGGACATCAAAAATCAGAAAACGTAACAGCATGGCTGGTTCCTGGATCTCACAAAATTTTGGAAGCAATAAAAGAGGAAGGATTATTAGAAATATTTAATGAAGCTCAATTTAAGCTTCGTGAACCGGGTTGTTCTGCATGTTTAGCAATGAATGATGATAAGATTCCTGCAGGAAAATATGCAGTGAGCACATCTAATCGAAATTTTGAAGGACGCCAAGGTCCTGGTGCAAGAACACTTTTAGCAAGTCCTTTAGTAGCTGCAGCTGCTGCAATAACTGGAAAAATAACAGATCCTAGAACCCTAATTTAATAAGATGGCATACGATTCGTTTAAAATATTAAAAAGCACAGCAGTACCCTTACCTATTGAAAATGTTGATACCGATCAAATTATTCCAGCTCGGTTTTTAAAGGCAACTGAACGCAAAGGTTTTGGAGACAACTTATTTCGCGATTGGAGATATAATCAAGACGATTCACCGAAAGAAAATTTCATTTTAAACAATTCTACCTTTTCTGGTGAAATTTTAATAGGAGGTCATAATTTTGGGTCAGGTTCTTCTAGGGAACATGCTGCTTGGGCTGTTTATGATTATGGATTTCGTTGTGTGATTTCCAGTTTTTTTGCAGATATTTTCAGAAATAACTGTTTGAATATTGGTGTTTTACCTGTTCAGGTTTCCGCAAGATTCTTATCAGAACTTTTTGAAATCATTCAAAAAAAACCCAATACAGAACTTGAAGTTAATCTTCCGAAACAGACCATAACAATTTCCACTACTGGATCTTCAGAATCCTTTGATATTAATGATTATAAAAAGGAAAATATGCTGAATGGTTATGATGACATTGATTATCTAAAAAACATTAAAGAAGATATTCAGAAATTTGCACAAAACACTCCATTATAAGTAGATAATAGAAAAATGAAAAGAAGAACTATAGAGATAATGGATACGACACTTCGTGATGGAGAACAAACATCTGGTGTATCTTTTTCTGCTTCTGAAAAACTAACCCTAGCAAAACTTTTACTACTTGAACTTAAAGTAGATCGTATTGAAATTGCATCTGCTCGAGTATCTGAAGGGGAATTTAAAGCAGTTAACGAAGTGACTTCTTGGGCAAAAGAACATGATCTCCAAGATAGAGTAGAAATTCTTACTTTTGTAGATGCAGGAACCTCAATCAAATGGATGGAGGAATCAGGAGCTCAAGTACAAAACCTTTTAACAAAAGGCTCTCTAAATCATTTGAAATTTCAGCTTAAACAAACTCCTGAAGAACATTTCAATAACATTGCACTAAGTATCCGTCAAGCAAATAATGCAGGTTTTAAAACTAATATATATTTAGAAGATTGGAGTAACGGAATGCGTCATTCTGAGGCTTATGTTTATGAATATCTAGATTTCTTATCAGAACAAAAAATTGAAAGAGTTTTATTACCCGATACATTAGGAGTTTTAACTCCTGAACAGACCGGGATTTATTTAAAAGCAATCGTAAATCGCTATCCTAATATGCATATTGACTTTCATGGTCATAACGATTATGACCTAAGTGTAGCAAATGTATTAGAAGCTGTAAAATCAGGTGTTCATGGTTTGCATCTTACAGCAAATGGAATGGGGGAACGTGCTGGAAATGCTCCTTTAGCTAGTGTAGTCGCTGTTATAAATGATTTTTTACCTGAAATAAAAATCAACATCAATGAAGATACTTTATACCGTGTTAGTCAATTAGTAGCTACCCTTACAGGGTTTCGAATCCCTGCTAATAAACCTATAGTTGGAGAAAACGTATTTACTCAAACAGCTGGAATTCATGCTGATGGAGATCATAAAAATAATTTATATTTTAATGATTTACTCCCAGAACGTTTTGGACGTAAAAGAAAATATGCATTAGGAAAAACCTCAGGAAAAGCTAATATTCAAAAAAACTTACAAGAACTTGGACTTACTTTAAATGACAAGGAACTTAAAAAAGTTACACAACGTATTATTGAATTAGGTGATAAAAAAGAACGTGTAACTGCAGAAGATTTGCCTTTTATTATTTCTGATGTACTTGGGAATGACGTACCAGATAAAGTAAAAATTGTGTCTTATGTTTTAACACATTCAAAAGGATTGAATCCTACTACCAGTGTTGCAATTGAAATTAGCAATAAAAAATTTGAACAAAATGCATCTGGAGATGGACAATATGATGCTTTTTGGAACGCTCTTCATAAAATTTATACAAATCAAAAAATAAACCTCCCTTTATTAGTAGATTATGCAGTTCGTATTCCACCTGGTAGTAATTCTGATGCGCTCTGTGAAACTTCTATTTCATGGAAAGATAAAAATAAAGAATTCACAACACGTGGTTTAGACTCTGATCAAATTGTTGCGGCTATTAAAGCCACTGAAAAAATGTTGAATATTATTCAAAATTAACACTCACATATGTATTTAAAAATCGCTTTATTAGCTGGAGATGGAATTGGTCCAGAAGTAATTGACCAAGCAGTAAAAGTATCCGATGCTATTGCTGTGAAATTTAACCATACAATTGAATGGACTCCAGCGTTAACAGGAGCTGCAGCAATTGATGCTGTTGGAGATCCTTACCCTGAAGAAACACATCAAATTTGCTTGGATGCAGATGCGGTTCTCTTTGGAGCAATTGGACATCCACGTTTTGATAACGATCCATCAGCTAAAGTTCGTCCAGAACAAGGACTTTTAAAAATGAGACAAAAATTAGGACTGTTTGCTAATGTAAGGCCAACCTTTACTTTTCCATCATTACTGGATAAATCTCCTTTAAAAAAAGAACGTATTGAGGGAACAGATCTAGTATTCTTACGTGAACTTACAGGTGGAATATATTTTGGTGAACGTGGAAGAAAAGATGATGGAAATACAGCATTTGATACATGTACATATACACGTAACGAAATCAAGCGATTAGCGGTAAAAGGTTTTGAATTGGCAATGACACGGTCAAAAAAATTATGCTGTGTAGATAAAGCTAATGTTTTAGAAAGTTCACGTCTTTGGAGGGAAACAGTTCAGGACATGGAAAAAGATTATCCAGAAGTTGAAGTTTCATATGAATTTGTAGATGCAGTTGCTATGCGTCTAGTTCAGTGGCCAAACACTTATGACGTTCTTATTACTGAAAATCTTTTTGGAGATATTTTAACAGATGAGGCTTCTGTAATTTCAGGATCTATGGGACTTATGCCCTCAGCTTCTGTAGGAACAGAAAATGCACTTTATGAACCTATACACGGATCTTTTCCTCAAGCTACTGGTCTTGGCATAGCCAACCCTTTAGCTACTGTCCTTTCTGCTGCAATGATGTTTGAAATGAGTTTTGGACTTACTAATGAAGGCGATGCAATTAGAAAAGTTGTAGATAAGTCTCTTTTTGATGGAATAACTACAGAGGACGTTACAGAAAAAGGGGAGAAATCATATTCAACTTCTGAAGTTGGAGACTATTTGGTAAAACAACTAAGAATTAACTCCTAATTTCAGCTATACTTTAAATAAAGCCTGAATGCGGAAAATATAATCCCTCTTTAAAAAAAGGAAATATAGAAGCATATAAATGCACTTTTTGTAAAAATTGTGCTAAAAAATATTTAAACATATATGCCCTAATTGTTCAAGTGTTTGAGAGAAAAGGTCTTTTACATTATTAACTTACGATTAGGTAATAAATAATTAAATTAAAATTTTATGAAAACAATTATTATTTTGAGTTTTATTTCATTACAAACTTGTATTTCAAATACACCCTCCGTAAACTATAACGATCCAATTTGGGCATCTTCTCAAATAAATCAAGACGGGCTCAAAAAAGCCTATTTTGCCTCTGGATGTTTTTGGTGTGTTGAAGCCATTTATGAAAGTGTTAGCGGAGTTGAAGAAGTCTATTCGGGGTATTCTGGAGGTCAAACTATAAATCCCGATTATAATCAAATTGTAACTGGAAAAACAGGACATGCTGAAGCTGTAGAGGTTGTTTATGATCCTAAAGCAGTAAGTTTTCTAACTCTTGTTCAGGTATTTTTTGGTTCTCATGATCCAACTACAGAAAATCGACAGGGACCTGACTATGGTTCGCAATATCGATCTATTGCCTTTTACACATCTGAAGACGAAAAAATTATTATTCAAAATTATACTCAAATGCTCAAGGAAAAAGGTTCTTTTTTAAAGAGAATAGTTACCGAAATAAAGCCGTTAGAAAAGTTTTATTATGCAGAATCTTACCATCAAGATTACGAGAGAAACAATCCTGACAATCCATACGTGAAGCAAGTTTCGATTCCTAGATTGATTAAATTTCAAAAATCATATCCTCAGTTACTAAAAAAAGATTATTAATTAATTGAAAACTCTTATTTTGAAGCTGTTTATTCTGAAATCTAAAAGTTTTCCAATTCACCTAATTTATCATATTTACCCTCTACCCTTATTAAGAATTGGAAAAATTACAAACACGAAGTCCGATTTAAATTTATTTAAAAACTTTTGGAATAAAACGAATCCATAAGCTATAGAATAAAACACCTATAAGAGAACCGACAATCATTCCACAAAAAATATCTAATGGGAAATGAACACCAATATAAACTCGGGAATAAGCAATAAGAGCAGCTATAACTAGTAAAAAATAAGGCATCAAACTATGTCTAGATTTTATTATAAAACCAAAAAACACTGCAAGTGCAAAAGAATTAGAAGCGTGGCCCGAAAAGAAACTAAATCGACCTCCACAAGTAGGCTTCACTAAACGAACTAATGATTTAATATCATGGTCATAACATGGTCTAAGTCTCCCAACTTGAACTTTAAATAAATTGGTTAATTGATCTGTACATAAAATTAAAAGCCCTGTGAAAAGAAGTAAATAAGCAGTCGTTTTCCATGAAGATTTTATACCAATATATGTCCAAAGAAGTAAATATAATAACACATTAGTTTCACGGTGAGTCATCATCATCCAAAAGGAATCAAAAACAGATGACCCTAAACCATTGAGTTCTAAAAAGAAGGCTTTATCCCAAGCTATTAGAGTTTCCATTATTATTCAAGGGATTCCATTTCATCATCATAGAACTTGAAAGCTGCCTCAATCAGAAAGTATGATTCTGATTTAAGTTGTACTTCATCATCTTTATCAAACTCTTCCATCCAGTGAACCTCATCGTTAGAAGCATTTAAAATAAAACGGGGATATTCTGTGTGAACAATAAAAAGATCGTCAGGAGACCCTGAGTTATCTGCAATTAAAAATTTAGGTAGTTCCATAAGGTTAATTTACAATTAATTTTTTAGTCATATATTGAAAACGAATAAAAAGTAATATGGCTGATGAAGTAAGTCCCGAGAGAAGTCCAATCCAAATTCCTGTAGCTCCTAGACTTGTATGGATGCCCAAATAATAAGAAATTGGAAGACCAAAAATACCATAAGAGAAAAAAGTAATCCAGGCGGGTAAAATAACATCTTGCAATCCTCTTAAAGCACCTAAAACTACAGCTTGAATTCCATCTGATATTTGAAAAAATGCAGAGACGATCAACAAAGAAGATGCTATTTTAACCACTTCTTGAACATCATTAAGTTGCAAAGGATTAGATCCATCTAAATATATCCAAGGAAGATATGTATTGGCGATTAAAAAGAAAATACAAAACAGCACATCAAACAAAAAAATTAATAAAAAAATAGAATATGCTATTCTTTTTAGGGATACAAAATCTTTTTTACCCATTTGATTGCCTACTCTAATCATTGCAGTAACTCCAAGGCCCATAGCAAACATAAAAGTCATTGAAGAAAGGTTTAAAGCTATTTGGTTTGCAGCTTGTGGATTTTTTCCTAAAAAGCCCGACAACCATATAGCCGCTGTAAAAAAAACTACCTCAAAAAACATTTGTAAAGCAGAAGGTAGTCCTATACGGATGATTTTTTTTAATAAGTTCCAATCAGGCTTTTGAAAATTTATGTTACGAACATAAACTGAAAATTGATTTTTAAACCGAACATATAACACCATAAAAATCAACATAGAACAACGGGAAAAAAGTGTACCTAAAGCCGCTCCTTCAACACCCATTTTGGGGAAAATCCAAAAACCAAAGATTAGAACATAATTTAGAATAACATTAATCACATTTGCCATTAAGGTTGCATACATTGCAGGACGTGTATAAGAAAGACCCTCAGAAAATTGTTTAAATGCTTGAAAAATTACTAATGGAACAAGTGAAAGACCTACCCATTGTAAATAAGGAAATGCTAGAACAACAACTTCTTCAGGTTGACCCATTTTATAAAGTAGTGGCTTACTAATAAGAACAGCAATACTCAAAAAAATTCCTAAAAAAGCACAAAGTATTAATCCATGAATAAAAACATTTCTTCCAGCGCCTATATTTCTAGCTCCATCAGTTTCTGCTATCAAAGGAGTAATAGCCATGGAAAAACCGATACCCAAAGACATTGCTACAAAAAAGAAACTATTACCTAATGAAACAGCAGCAAGTTCTGCTGTCCCCAATTGGCCAACCATAATGTTATCAACTAACTGGACTAATGTATGTCCTAAAAGTCCAATAATGACTGGATAAGCCAAAGTTAAATTGTGCCTAAATTCTTTAGTGTATTGTTGTAAGGATATAAACATTTAATTAAAATCCAAACTGATCTACCAAATAGATTAAACTTGTCATTGCAGCAGCTCCCAATTCTAATTCTCGTTTATTAATCGCTTCGAAAGTATCGTTTGCTGCATGATGATAATCAAAATAACGTTGAGAGTCTGGTCTTAAACCAGATAAAACTGTGTTTCCATTTCTTAAGGGACCAATGTCTGCACCGCTACCTCCAAGCTCAAACCGATCAATCATATAAGGTCCTAGGTATGATTTCCATGATTTTATTTTGTTAAATTGTTTTTTAGTAGCTTCAAATACAAATCCTCTAGGAGTAAAACCACCCGCGTCAGATTCTAAAGCAAATATGTGATTTTCTTTTCTGCTTTTAGCGTTTTTAGCATATGTAGTTCCTCCTCGTAATCCATTTTCTTCATTCATGTAAAGAACTACTCTAATAGTTCTTTTAGGTTTATAATTCATTTTTTTTAATAGACGTAAAACCTCCATTGACTGAACAATTCCTGCTCCATCGTCGTGAGCTCCATCACCCAAATCCCAGGAATCTAAGTGTCCTCCTACTACTATAATTTCATTTGGAAATTCACTTCCTTTAATTTCTCCAATAACATTATTAGAAGGAACATCAGGAAAGTTTTTACAGTCTTGTTTTAAATAAAAATACAAATCATTATTTAATGAAAGCATTGAACTAAGTAATTGTGCTCCATTTGTACTGATGGCAGCAGCAGGAATACGCATTTTATTAGGAAGATTACCATAACGCATATTACCCGTATGTGGATAATCATCTAGCCTTAAGTTCATTGAACGAACAATTACACCCACTGCTCCTAGTCTTGCAGCTTTTTCAGCACCTTGAGAGCGTTGATTTACGGTTTTGGAATATGCTTCAAATGTGTTAATCAATCCAGCAGGCATTGCGCGATTATAAAAAATGAATTTATCCTTAACATTTTCTTCTCCAAGCGATTCCAATTCTTCAAAATTTCTAATCTCTATAACTTGAGCTCGAAGACCAGAAGCAGGTGTAGAAATAGAACCTCCAAGAGAACAAACAGGAACATTCGTACTTCTTCCTGGCCCTGTAATAATACTTGCGTATTCAAATGTTCCTCGAACCCATTTTGGCACCATTACATCCTCTAAATAAACGCGGTCTAAATCCAAGTTTTCCAATTCTTGTTTACCCCAAAAAACAGCTCTTTCTGCATTTAGAGAACCTGATAAGCGACCCCCTATTTGATTAGAGAGGTGATCTAACCAATTATAGGCTTTTCCCTTAGTAAGAGAAAGATTATAAATAATTTCAATTTGTTTAGTATGATCTGTTTTTTGACTATGAAGAAGAGATACAAAAAGCAAAAAACTAACTGCAAATATTGTTCTTTTCATAAAAATTTATTTAGATGCAAATTGAATTATATTTTCAGAACTAATAGGATTATCTCCTAATATCATCAATCGTTCTACTACGTTTCTCAATTCACGAACATTTCCAGTCCAAGGATAGTCGCTTAATTTTTCAAGAGCTTTCTGTGAAAAATATTTAAATTCTAATCCTTGTTCTTCCACTAAAGCATTAATAAAATGTTTAGTTAGAAGGGGAATGTCTTCTTTACGATCACTAAGAGATGGAACATCAATTATGATTACAGCTAAGCGATGATAAAGGTCTTCTCTAAAACGTCCTGATTCAATTTCTTTTTTTAAATCTTTGTTGGTTGCAGCAATCACTCGAACATCAATAAAAATATTCTTTTCATTTCCTATACGTTGAATTTTTTTTTCTTGCAAAGCTCGTAATACCTTAGCTTGGGCTGCCAAACTCATATCAGCAATTTCATCTAAAAACAAAGTTCCATTATTTGCAGCTTGAAATTTGCCTGATCTATCTTTTATTGCTGATGTAAAAGCACCTTTAACATGTCCAAAAAGCTCACTTTCAATCAATTCAGAAGGAATTGCAGCACAATTTACTTCAATAAAATTTTCATCTCTTCGGTCACTCTGATAGTGTAGTTGATTTGCAACTAATTCCTTACCTGTACCGTTTCCTCCAGTAATCAAAACACGAGCATCTGTTGCAGCTACTTTACTAATCATTTGAATCACTTTGTTTATAGATTCAGTCTCGCCAATAATAGTATGTTTTTTTGTTGTTTTTCGTTTTAGTTTAGTATTTTCTTTAAGTAATGATTTATTTTCAATGGCATGACGAACTGCAGTAAGCAACCGATTTAAGTCAGGGGGCTTTGAAATAAAATCATAAGCGCCTAATTTCATTGACTCAACAGCTATTTCAACATCACCATGACCTGTCAACATTATGAAGGGGGAATTAATGTTTTTTTCTTGAGCAGCATGAAGAACTTCAATACCATCCATTTTAGGCATTTTAATATCACATAGTACTACATCAAATTGTTTTTTCAACAACAAATTCAGTCCCTCCTTACCATTTTTAGCCTCTGTAATTTTATGTGTATTATTCTCCTCTAATAAAATGCGAACCAACACACGTCTTATAGGCTCTTCATCTTCAATAATTAATATATAACTCATTGTAAAGCTTTTGGAGGGTTAACAAAACTAACTGTACGTTGCGGAAATGGTATTTCTATTCCTTCTTTATTAAATACATTTATAATTTCATAGCGTAAATCACTTTTAACAATATTTGACGCAAAGCTATTTCTCAATCCAAAATAAAGTTGAAATTGAAGCGCGCTGTCTCCAAAATCATTAAAAACAACAAAAGGCTTCGGTTCTTTTAGAACTAATGAATGTGCATTAGCTATCTCTTTCAAAATTGAGGTGATTTGTTTAGGGTCACTACGATAGCTCACGCCAATTTGAATAAATTCTTTTGTTACCACTCCATTTTCAGTCCAATTAAACAAAATAGAAGTTAAAAACTTATGATTTGGAATAATCAAAACTTTATTCTCACGTGTTACTGCTCTTGTAGTTCGAAGTTTAATGTTTTCAACTTTTCCTATTTGACCGTCAACTTCAATAATATCTCCTACATGAACCGATTGATCAACTAAAATGAAAATTCCAGATATAATATCTTGTATAAAAGTTTGTAAAGCTAAACCTAAACCGACTAAAAGAGCAGCTGAAGCTGCGAATACAGCAGTTAAATTAATACCTATATTCTGGAAAGTAATTAAAATTACTATTATGTAAATAAAATAATTAAAGAATGTGAATATACTTTTAAACTTCAACTTAGCATCGCTGGACAATGTTCTATAAATTATCTTCTTCAAAAGTTTCAACAACAAAGAAGTAATTATAAATACTAAAATTATGATGAAAACAGATTTAGGAGTAAAAGAAATACTTTCTCCGAAGGAAAACCTATAATTTATAAGCTCTAAAAATCGTTTTATTGTTTGCATAAATATTTGAGCAAGTTACTACAAAAACAAAACCCACCCTCTTTAAAGGATGGGAAAAAATTACTGTGAAAAAGAAAAATAATGCCAATATTACATATCTGCATCAAATGTATTATTATTTTAATACCCTAAATTTAAGCAAACATATCCTTTACTTTTTCAAAAAACGATTTATCACTTTTCTTTGGGCTAGGAATAAAATTAGCGTCTTCTGCCATTTTTTCAAAAAACTGACGCTGCTCCTTATTTAATGTTTTAGGTGTCCATACATTAACATGGACCAATAAGTCTCCAGTTCCATATCCATTTACACTTGGCAATCCTTTACTTCTCAATCTTAATGTTTTTCCAGATTGAATTCCTGATTCAAGTTTGATTCTAGCTTTCCCTTCTAGTAAAGTTAATTCTTTTGAAATACCAAGAGCTGCTTCAGAGATGCTAATGTATAGATCATAATGAAGATGGTTGTTTTCACGAATAAAAATTTCATGTGGAATTTCTTCAATTAAAACAAGTAAATCTCCTGATATACCATTTGAAGGAGCGTCATTTCCTTTACCAGAAACCTTAAGCTGCATTCCCTCTTCTACTCCAGCTGGAATTTTAATGGAGACCGTTTCTTCTTTTTTAATCATTCCCTGAGGATCAGTTCCTGATGGACGATTAACCAAGGATTGTCCACTTCCTCCACATGTGGAACAAACTGCAGCAGTTTGCATTCTTCCAAGTATAGTGTTAGTGATTTTCATTACTTGTCCTTGACCATTGCAGGTTGAACAAGTTCCATATTGTACTCCGGGGGCTTGAACCTTACGTGGCACTTTAATCTTTTTTTCAATACCAAAAGCCATGTCCTCTAGGGATAGCTTTACTCGTATACGCATATCGGATCCTTTGGTTCTTCTTTGACCACCTCCAAAGCTACCTCCTCCTCCAAAAGCACTTCCAAAAATATCACCAAACTGGCTGAAAATATCATCCATATTCATGCCTCCTCCACCAAAACCTTGTCCACCCTCAAAAGCTGCATGACCATACTGATCATATTTGGACCGCTTTTCTTCGTTAGCTAGTATTTCATATGCTTCAGCAGCTTTTTTAAAATTTGCTTCTGCGGTTTTATCGTCTGGGTTTTTATCCGGATGGTATTGAATTGCTTTTTTGCGATAAGCTTTTTTAATTTCAGCGGTATTTGCTCCTTTAGAGACACCTAAAATATCGTAATAATCTTCTTTCATATCTATTGACCTACAACAACTTTTGGATAACGAATAATCTTATCACCAAGCTGATATCCTACCTCTATTATATCTATAATTTTTCCTTTCTCTGAATCTGACGACGCCGGTATTTGGGTTATCGCCTCATGAATTTCTCCGTCAAACTGATCACCTTTTTGAGTTTCAGTAGCTATCAAGCCGTTTGATTTCAATGCCTCATCAAATTTGTTGAAAATAAGTTTAAAACCATCAGAATTATTAGATTCACCATCATTATCAAGTTGTTGATTAGCTCTATTAAAATCATCTAACACAGGAATCATAGAGAGTAAAACATCTTGACTTGCAGTTTTAAACAATTCAATTCGTTCTTTAGTCGTGCGTTTTTTATAATTTTCAAACTCAGCAAAAAGACGCAAATATTTATCTTTTTCTTCGCCTAGAGTAAGATTCAGTTTATCTAATTCTTTTTTTGTTTTATCCTCAGATTTTCCTTTTTTAAAAATTTTCTTTGCAGTAGAGGCCTTTTCAGAGGATGCTTTTTCTACTTTTTTTGCCATTTAACTCTATATTTAATTGTTTGAATACTAATAGCAAAAGTATTGCCATACTTATTTAATGTCAAATTGTCACTTTTAAATTTACTTCAACACTTCTTCCAGCGCATCATTCATTTTGTCAAATTGAAATTTATACCTTTTTTCTGATATTTTTTCAGACTTACCCAATGACTGTCTAGGACCAAACTACTCATATCACCTAATATCATTTTAATAAAATATTTTGGAATCGGAGGAAAAATATGTGGTCTTTTTAGAGCTTTTGCTAAAGCTGAAATAAAACTTGATTGAGAAACAGGATTTGGTGCTACTGTATTAAAATTACCTTCCAATTGTTCTTTAATACAAAATAAAAAAATTCCTACTACATCTGATATATGAATCCATAACTGACCGCTTTTTAATCTGTAATCTCCCAATTTAACTGGAGGTTTCTTTTTTTAGTGTCTTCTTTGGTGTCCCTTTAGAGTAAAGTTAGAGATCCATTAAGCAGTTAATTGCAGTGTGTCCTCCAAGAATTACCCCACAACCAATGGCTTATTTTTTAAAGTGTTTAGCATAGGCTTTTGAATCTACTCCACACCCCACCTGCATTCCAAAGATCCTGAAGTTTTGGCCCACAAAATACTCAGCATAGGCTTGTGTGTAAATATGGCCCTGCAGTAGATGGTGTCCAGGTTACTGTTCCAGCTGTAGTTTTGAGATAAAAAGGATGCCCTGCGGCATTCACAACAAAATTAATAGTGTCTCTCCTGGTCTATGAAATTTCCCCATACTCTCTTCAACTATTAAACAGCTCGGTATTACTTCTGGCCACAAAGGGTTTCCAAAGTCTTTTGCTAAGTTAAAGTTTGATGTTTATTAATATGTCAACCCATGTCCGTATTCGAAAAGTGCATCTTTAGAATCGAAAGGGACGTCCTCATATTGCTCCAAAACAGACTTCATTGAAGATGGCAATTGAATTGGCAGTTTAGCTGTAGGTGAAAAATTACCAAAAATCAATTCAAATATGAGCGAATCTGAAACATCAAAATCAGCAATCATAGCTTGAGACACCGCTTCAATTTCTGTGAGAATTGCCGGCCGCTCAATATTAATTACTACGATTGATGGTTTAGACTCTAAAAGAGGGATCAAAACCTCTAATTCCTCATTGGTATAATTAAGGTTTCCTTTTTCTAATAGTTTTTGCATCAGAGACTCGGCTTTTATTCCCTCCCCTTTTGGGGTATTAAGTTTTGCAACAATAACGTCTGATGAAGCTAAATCTGTTGCATTTATTTTTGAATCAGGAATATCGTTAAATCCATAAAGGTAAATTTTTGTGCTTCTGTCAAGAGGTAAAAGCTTGCCTTCATTTTTTAGAAGCACCAAAGATTTCTTCTGTGCTGCTATACCTTTAGCAATAGATTCCGGATTACCTAAAATGGTCAACCCTTTTTTATTCAAATAGGGTTGATCAAAAAGCCCTAATCTAAACTTATCTCGGAGAATTCTTCGCAAAGATTGATCAATACGTTTTTCGCTTATTAGCCCAGAATTAAGAAGTGCTGCCAATTCACTACTCAAGGATTCTCCACCAATTAAATCTACTCCGGCTTCAAAAATTTTAATTATGCGTTCATCTATATTTAGATGATCCACACCGTGTGCAGAGGCTGGTTTAAACAGAACGCCTAACACTTTTTTATCTGTTATCGTTCCCCAATCAGAACAGATAATACCTTGAAAATTATAGCGTTCACGAAGCATTCCGGTAATGATTTCTTTATTGTATGCCGCACCCACATCTTCTCTAGTAATTCCTTTTGCAATACTATAAAAGGGCATTACGGAGGCTACCCCTGTATCAAATGCAGCTTCAAAAGGCTTTAAGTGTTCTTCAAAATTACCTCCCCTATATGACTGATATCCGGGGGGGAAATGACTATCTTTTCCTCCGTCTAAAGCACCAGAGCCTGGAAAATGTTTAACCATGGCTGCCACTGAGTGAGTATCTATAGAATCTCCCTGTATGCCCCTAACATAGGCTGCCGTAAGTCTTGAATTGATCTCCGCGTGCTCTCCAAAGGTGCCATTTATCCGACCCCAACGTGGTTCTGTGGCAATATCTGCCATCGGCCCTAAGGCTAATGTAATTCCTATAGCACGATATTCCTGTTGTACAATTTTTGCATGTTCTTGAACTACTAAAGAATCACCTATTGCTCCAAAGCCTAGAGCAGAAGGCCATTTTGAGAAATAAGGAGTATAAATAGAGGCCCCAAATTTTGTAGGAACCCCGTGACGTGGATCTGAGGCTATCGTAATAGGAATACCCAAACGGGTTCGTTCACCCACTTTTTGAAGGGCATTGTACCACTTTAACATATTTTCCTTTGTATGCGCGGCTCTAATATTAAAATGATTCATTTTTTTAAGAAGCACCATTTCAGAAGTGGACGACATCAAAAAGCTAAAAGGATCAAAGAAAGAAGGGATATCCATAAGGGTTCCGTCTTGATTTACCCCTATCATATCAATAAACATAGTGCCGGCTTTTTCTTCGATTGTCATCTGAGAAATTAAATCCTCAATCCGATCTTTTATCGATTCATTTCGGTTTTCATAGACATCTACTTTTCCGTCTTTATTGAGGTCTCTAAAGGTCATTCCATTTTGAGTGATGGAAGGAGCATCATTCCCTAGTAGTTTATAATTACTACTTGATGACATTGATTTTTTTATATAAAACGAAAGAAATACGAGAATCAGAATTGATAATATTACAAGAATGCCATATAATAAAACTTTTAATATATTTTTTGTTTTTTTATTTGAACTTGCTGAGATTTTTATATTGTGTTAATTAGACACAATAATATAAAAAAAAACCTAACCTTAATTAGAGGGTTTAGATAATATACCCATATAGCGAACCGCTTCTAAAAAGGAAAGTGGATTAATTTAAACCTAGTGGGGTGATTCTTTAAATTCTTGGGGTCAGATTTTTTAGACTTTTGTATCGCTGGCTGGACGATAATGATACGATTTGTTGCCAGAATAGAAAAAAAATTACTCAGTAGTGGATTCTCCAGCACTATATATTGAAACATTGTTTTTAACCTTCCAAGCAATAAATATGAGTAAAAATTGAATTGGTAATCTTATCAAAGCAGCTTTATGGCTTCCTATGGCAGGTATCTCAGAAAATACATCCCAAATATGAATTGGTAAAAACAGGAGCATTAAAATTAAAATTCCCCAAGCGCCTATAGTAGCCTGTTTCTTGAAAAATAATGCAAGACCAAATAAAATTTCAAGCAGACCAGAAACATATATAATTGCCAAAGTAAATGGTAAAAATGAAGGCACAAAAGGAATGTAAGAATCAGGTTTTATAAAATGTTGAACACCTCCAAAAATTAGAAATATTGCTAAAACGACTTTTAATATTAACCATATATATATTTTCATAATCTATAAGGTATAAAAAAGAAAACGCCACTAAAGTTAATTAGAGGCGCATTTCGAAAAGCAACAGAAAAAGAAAGAGATTAGTGTCCCTTAATGGATTCCATTTTATCATTCATTTCTTGTTGAAGCTCAGCATCAGTTTCAGTTTTATAAAACCCTATTTCATGAGTCCATGCTGTTCCTGGTCTATGAAATTCACCGATTCTATCACTAACCATAAAACAGGCTGAGATTACCTCAGGCCACAATGGGTTTCCAAAGTCTTTAGCTATCACACATGCTTTGCGTGTTTTATAGACAGGTGAAAAAAAGAATCTCTTTTGTGTTCCGTCCTCATTAAGCACCGCCTGGCTTATTAGGTATTCCTTAATCTTTGATTCCATTGTTGTAGTATGTTTCAAATTTCTCCTCTGGTATATCCATCAGTTGCTCCAAGAGCTCCTGGTTTGTGTCAGCCTGGGTAGTTTCCAATTCGACAGCTTTCTGAGTGGGTATATGAAACTTTAAAAACTGTAAAAGTGCATTTACTATCTCAGTGGACTTATTAGAAGCTCCAGAGGGCCGACCTTTTCCGTAATTGTTTCCTTGTTCAAATGGCATATTTTTATTATATTACTGATTATGAATGATTTAATAAATG
>Ga0307995_1000696_pt1 | contig 22561 bp, 21 predicted proteins | sample EllFjometagen262_FD_203132 | JGI IMG/M metagenome (GOLD analysis project Ga0307995, IMG submission 203132) | Marine microbial communities from Ellis Fjord, Antarctic Ocean - #262 | ecosystem: Environmental > Aquatic > Marine > Unclassified | place: Southern Ocean | collected 2014-11-02 | reverse complement strand
GCTTTTATAGAATTTCCATCTTTAAAAGTTATTAAATATTCCTTACCATCTCTAAAAATATTAAGTTCTAATCGTTCGGATAGCGCATTTACAACGGAAACACCAACACCATGTAAACCACCTGAAACTTTATAAGAGTCATGATCAAATTTTCCACCCGCATGTAGTTGTGTCATAATTACTTCTGCTGCAGACATTTTTTCTCCTTTATGCATATCTACAGGAATTCCTCTACCATCATCTTCCACTGTAATAGAATTATCTTTATTCATATTCACCGAAATATTTTGACAATGTCCCGCTAATGCTTCGTCTATAGCATTGTCTACAACTTCAAAAACCATATGGTGTAGGCCAGACCCGTCGTCTGTATCACCAATATACATGCCCGGTCTTTTTCTAACAGCGTCTAAGCCTTTTAAAACTTTAATGGAATCAGCGCTGTAAGACTGCATGGGTGTTTTTTCTAAATTTTTTGACATTTATAATTGATCTAAAGATGGAAACTTATATCATTTTTTTGTTTTTATGCGAAATTTATATAAACTTATTGCTTAAATTATGTAATGGTATCAACACTTTTAAAACAAATAATAAAAAAATCATATAGAAATAAATAATTAGATTTTCATAGGCATTACAACGTAATAACTATTTTTATCAGACATATCTTCTACTAAAACTGGAGAGATTGGGTCTTTTAAATTAATTTTCAAATTTTTATCTTCTATTTCTGAGGCAATATCGACTAGATATTTTGAATTAAAGCTGACTATCATTTCTTCCGCTGTAAAGTTTGATTTAACTACTTCGTTTCCTTCACCGGAGTTGGTGCTATTTACGGAGAATTTAATATTATCTTTACCTAAAACTAATTTTACTCCTTCCTTACGATCTAAGGAAACTGTAATAACTCTTTCTATAGCTTGGACAAAATCTAAAGAACTAACTGTTAATACTTTGTCATTACCAACTGGAACAACTTTTCTGTAGTCAGGAAATTTACCATCTATAACTTTTGAGACTAACGTTATTTTTCCAACTCTAATTTGTATCTTGCTATCACTAGTTTTTATCAAGACTTTTTCATTTGCATCTGACAATAAAGTACATAATTGAAAAACAGTTTTTTTGGGTAAAATTATCGAATGAAAGCTTTTGTCAGATTCTAGCTCAATACTGCTAGAAGATAATCTGTGACTATCTGTTGCTACACCCGTTAGATATGTTCTGTTTTGAGACTCCGTAGTATGTAAGTATATTCCATTTAAATAATGTCTTGTATCGTCATTTGAAATAGAAATCTTTGTTTTATTTAAAAGCGCGAGAAACTTAGATTTGTTGAATGAAATCTCATTATTTTCAAAATTATCTACAAAATTTGGAAAATTATCGGATGGTAGGCATAGTAAATTAAAATCTGAATTATCAGTTACTAAGCTTAATTTATTTTCACTTTTTAGTTCAAATTTAATTTCAGAGTTACCTGATATTTTTCTAAGTATATCATATAAAATTGTTGCTGAAGTTGTCGTGGATCCTTCAGTTTTAATTTTTACTTCACTTACTTCGTCATAAAAAACTAAATCTAAGTCTGTAGCTATTATAGATAATTTGCCATCTTTAGCATTCAATAATACATTTGAAAGAATAGGTAGTGTATTTTTTTTCTCTATAATACCTTGAGCTAGTGTAAGCGATTTTAATAGTGCGTCTCTTTTAACTAAAAATTCCATTCGCTTTACTCCTCTAGTAGTAAACTACGTAGCTGATCAATATTTCTTTTCATTTCTTCGTCTTTTTCAGAAAGCCTAGTTATTGTTTTAACGGCATGTATAACAGTTGTATGATCTCTGTTTGCAAAACGTCTACCTATTTCAGGCAACGATCTTGTTGTCATTTTTTTGGCTAAGTACATTGCAATTTGTCTTGGTCTAGCCAATGGTCTAGATCTTCTTTGAGATAACATTTCTGCTAAAGGTATGTTAAAAAAATTTGCAACAGTATTTTGAATTTTATCTACTGTTATAATTTTAGCTTGATTAAATACATCTTTAAGTATGTTCTTACAGTCACTAATGGTTAAAATTTTCTTGTGTATTCTACTAAATGTAACAACTCTATTTAAGACTCCAATTAACTCTCTAATGTTTGTCTTACATTCTGCTGCTATAAAACTGATAACCTCTTCGCTAATATTACTGTCTTCTTTAAATTGATTTTGGATGTCGTCTAGTCTTTTTTTAATAATTTTTTTCTTTAAATCTATATCTGGCGCATCTACATCAACAACTAACCCCCCAGCTAATCTGGATTTAATTCTCTCCTGAACTCTATCTAGTTTCATGGGTGCACGATCTGCTGAAATAATTATTTGGGAACTTTTATCTATTAAACTATTGAATGTATGAAAAAATTCTTCTTGCAAACCTTCTTTTCCCCTTATGAACTGGATGTCATCAATAATGAATACTGATGACTTTCTGAAGAAATCCTTAAAATTGACCATATCATTTTTTTTGATTGATTTGATAAAATGATACATAAATCTCTCGGCAGAAATGAACATAACATTTGTCTTTTTTTCTAGCTCAAGGCCTATTGCGTTCAATAAGTGGGTTTTCCCCAAACCAACACCACCATAGATATAAAGTGGATTATATCTTGAAATTTGTTCGCAAACTTTTTTCGATGAAGAAAGAGCTATCTCATTACTAGATCCAGAGATAAAATTTTCGAAATTTAAACTTGGATTTAATCTATTATAATTTAATATTGAATCTTTAATCTCAGTAACCTTATTGAAATCATCAATTTTAAATACTTCATTTGCATTAATTTTATGGTCATCTAAAATTTTGAATTCCACTCTGTTAATGCTATTTTTAAATGTTTTTAATTGGGATAATATTTTGTCTAGATATCTTGAAACTATCCAATCTCGAAAAAATCTAGTTGGCACACCTAAAACAAGGTAGTCATTATATTCTTTTAATAATGAAATATTTTTCAACCAACTTGAATAAACTTCTGATCCAAAAATTTTTTCAAACGAATTTTGAACGTTTTCCCATACTAAAGTTTTTTCTTCTTCGTTTAAAAAAGTTTCTTTTGGTTTTAAAGATTTTTTTTCCATATTTAATTATAAAGGTTCTTCTAATTTTTAATAAATAAATTAGCAAGAAATATTTTTCAAAAAAAAAAAATAAATGACGCTAGGTTGTATTTTAAAAAATTAATAATAAAGTTTTTTATTAGTTTGAGATTTTATAAATATTCTTTAACAACTCAATCCAACGTCTATATGTAGATTTTTTTTTCTAAATGTAGCTGTAAAAATAAAAAATAATCTTTTGAGTTGTACAACTAAAAATTGTTAATCTTAAAACCTAATTAGAAATTTTTTTTGAAATTTTTGAAATTTTTCTTGACGCTGTTTTCTTGTTTATTGTTCCTGATTTGGTAACTTTCATCAATAAGGACTGGAAAGAAGGGAAAAAAATTTTAATCTTATCTTTTTCTCCTTTTTTTATTAGGTCTTCCATTTTTTTAATGGCTGCCCTATACTTACTTTTTCTAAGCCTATTAACGGCTGTCTGCTTGATTACTCTTCTAACTCTTCTAATTGCTGAAGCTGTATTTGGCATATTTCAACGTGTATACCCCCTTAAAACATGAGGGTCAACTTCAATTATTTTTGGCATTTTGGACAGAAAAATGATGAACGATTGGATGTGTATACTTTTTCAATAGTACCTAAACATTTTGACCTGTTGCAACTTGTCTTATCTCTACCATAAACATTAAATTTTTGCTGAAAATTTCCAGCTTGACCTTCCGTGCTAGAAAAATTCTTTATCGAAGAACCTCCTAATAAAATTGCTTGTTTTAAAACTGTTTGTATAAATTTAATTATTTTTTTTATTTCACTTTGATTAATTTTTTTAACACCTCTGGTCGGATTAATTTTACATAAAAATAACACCTCATTACAATATATGTTACCTAATCCAGAAACAAATTTTTGATCCATTAATAAATCTTTAATTTTTATTTTCTTATTCAAAATAAATTTTTTAAAATAACTTAAATTAAAATTATCTGACAAAGGCTCTGGGCCTAAAGGGGCAAGATGCTTACAATTAAGGATGTCTTTACTGGAATATATTTTTATGAAACCAAATTTTCTAACATCGTTATAAATAAGTTTTATTTTATTGTTAAAAACAATAGTTAAATGATTATGTTTTGTATCATTTTTTTTTAATGAATAGTAAAAACTTGTCTTATATTTTTTCTTATTATCAATAATAAAAAATTTTCCCGTCATCCCAAGATGAACTAAAATAGTAAAATTTTTACTTAAATTAATCAGTAAATATTTTGATCTTCTGTGAATCGATATTATTTTTTGATTTTTGATTTTGCTAAATTGTTTACTATCTATTTTGTATCTAAGTTTATTATTGGTAATGTTAACTCTTTTTATCGTTAAATTTTTAAGTTTAGCCACTAGGGACTTTTTAACGACTTCTACTTCTGGCAATTCTGGCATATAATTTAACTATGATTATCTATAATCAAGATAAAACTGAACTAGTCAACTCTGTATTCAGTAAAGTTCATAGTAATTATGATCTGATGAATGATATAATGTCTTTAGGTGTTCATAGGCTTTGGAAAAGAAACCTAATTCAGTGGATGAAACCACAACCTGGAAATAAAATAATTGATGTTGCTGCAGGTACCGGAGACCTGGCTAAAATGATTTCTGTTAAAAATCAAAATAAAAATTTTTTTTACTGTGTAGAACCCAACAAAGAAATGCTTAATACAGGCAAGGTTAAACTAAAATCTTTTACTAATATTAAGTGGTATTTAAATTCTGCAGAAAAATTACCGTTTAAAGAAAATACTTTTGATTTTTATACAATAAGTTATGGCATACGAAACGTTATAGACATAAATCAATGCTTAAAAGAAGCATATCGCGTACTAAAACCTGGTGGACGTTTTTTTTGTCTAGAATTTTCAAAAGTTAAAAATGAAATTTTAAATTTATTATATCAACAATATTCTAAATTAATTCCGCTAATTGGTAAGATTGTAGTAGGCAGCGAAGAGCCTTATGAATATTTAGTTAACAGTATAGATAAATTTTATAACCAAGATGAACTTGTAGATTTATTAGAGAAAAATAAATTTTCAAATATTGAATTTAGAAATTTATCTAATGGTATTTCTGCTATACACTCTGGTTGGAAAATCTAAATATGTTCAGAAGTATTTTTCAATTATTCAAAATAGCGAGAAAACTTGCATCTTCTGGTGCCGTTGAAACAGTTAATGAAATTTACAATATACCTTTTGCAATAAAGTTATTTTTTGATCTTCTCTCAATTGGATCTGGGAAAAAATTGATAAATGAATCAAAAAAACCGGGAGAAAAGCTATGTGATGCATTAGAGGGCATGGGCACCACTTTTATCAAGTTAGGTCAATTTTTGGCTACCAGGCCTGACATTATTGGAGAAAACTTAGCTGATGATTTAGTTAAGCTGCAAGATAAACTACCGCCTTTTGAACTCTACGAATCTAAGAAAATTTTAAAAAAAGAAATTGGTGAAAATTTATATCAAAATATAGTTGAACTAAGTGAACCTATAGCAGCAGCCTCAATCGCTCAAGTACATATTGCTAAAATAAAAATTGATGATAGACAAAAAGAGGTTGCTGTAAAAATTTTAAGACCCGGCATTAAAAAACAGTTTAATGAAGAACTTGATGCATTAATGCTATTTGCCTACATTGTAGAAAATTTATTTTCAAAAACAAAAAGACTTAAGCTGGTAGAAGTTGTTCATTTATTAAGAGAGATAACTAATATTGAAATGGATTTAAGATTTGAAGCCGCAGCTGCAAATGAATTGTATGAAAATACCAAAAATGACGAAGGATTTAATGTCCCAAAAATTTATTGGAACTATACTTCTAGAAAAGTTCTTACTTTGGATAAAGTTGATGGGATCTCAATAAGAGAGCACGAACTTTTAAAAGAATCTGGGATAGATTTAAAAATACTTTCTGAAAATTTGATTCAACATTTCCTTAAGCAGGCAGTACGAGATGGTTTTTTTCATGGAGATATGCATCAAGGAAATTTATTTGTAGACCGGAAAGGTAATATAATTCCTGTTGATTTTGGAATCATGGGTAGATTAGATAAAAATAATAGAAAATATTTAGCAGAAATTTTGTATGGGTTTATTCAAAGAGATTATATAAAAGTAGCAGAAGTTCATTTTGAAGCAGGTCTAGTTCCTCAAAATACATCAAAAGAAGAATTTGCACAGGCACTTAGATCTGTTGGAGAGCCTATTTTTGGACAGTCTATAAAAGATATTTCAGGTGGAAACTTATTGGCTCAACTTTTTGAGATTACAGAAAAATTTAACATGCCAACACAGACGCCACTTTTGTTGTTGCAAAAAACTATGGTAACTGTCGAAGGTGTAGCAAGAAAACTTTACCCTGAAACTAATATATGGGAAATTTCTCGACCTGTATTAGAAGATTGGATCAAGAGTGTAAAAAGCCCTAAGGCAACTTTTGACACTGCTATAAATACTTCTTCTGAAATTTTGAAAAGAATACCCGATTTTCCTAATTTCATGGACAAAGCAAATTATGCCTTACAGTTATTGGCTGAAGGTAAATTAAATCTAGGCTTTAAAAATAACAGAGGTTTAGAAATTGAAGAAGCGAAGTTAAAAAACTTGAGAAACAATATCATTATTAGTTTTTTAGGTATTGTAATTGCTGTCTTATTAGTATTTTAATTGTCACAATGACATTGCAAAACAAAAAAATTTTACTAATTATTGGTGGAGGTATCTCTGCCTATAAAGCTTTAGATCTTGTTAGGTTGTTAGTTAAAAATAACGTGGTAGTAAAAACAATACTTACAAGTAGTGGTAAAAAATTCGTTACCTCATTATCTATAACATCTTTGTCAAATAATAAAGTTTTTGAGGATACATTTGATGTAAATAATGAGAATGAAATAAATCATATTTCTCTGTCCCGTTGGGCTGATATAATTTTAGTTTTGCCTACAACTGCAAACATGATGACAAAATTAAGTACCGGGAAAGCAGAAGACTTAGCTACTACTGTTATTTTAGCTTCTAATAAAAATATTATTTTAGTTCCAGCTATGAATGTTAGAATGTGGCTGCACAAAGCAACACAAAACAATTTAAAAACTTTACTAGACTATGGATATAATTTTATTGGTCCAATAAACGGTGAAATGGCTTGTGGTGAGTACGGTGAAGGTAAGATGTCAAGTCCACGTCAAATTTTTTCATATTTAAAAGAATATTTTGAAAACAAAAATTTTGTAAAAAAGAAAAAAATTAGTGCACTAGTGACTACAGGTCCAACTCGAGAATATATTGATCCTATCAGATATATTTCTAATGAGTCTAGTGGCAAACAAGGGTATGAGATAGCTTTAGCTTTATCAAGACTAGGGGTAAACACTACTTTAATAGCTGGGCCTACTTCATTAAATTATTCAAAAGACATTAAAGTCAAAAAAATAAATAGTGGTGAAGAAATGATGGTTGCTGTGCAAAAGCTTCTACCAGTAGATATAGCTATTTGTGCTGCAGCGGTATCTGATTTTAAACCCAAAAATAAATTTAAACAAAAGATAAAAAAAGGCAAAGAAACGTTTAGTAGCTTAGATTTAGAAAAAAATAAAGATATTTTAGAATATCTCGGGAAAAATAATAAATTGAGACCTAAAATTCTTGTAGGATTTTCTGCTGAGACAGAAAATTTAATTGAAAATTCTAAAAAAAAATTAAACAATAAATATTGTGATATAATTATTGCTAACGATGTTTCAAAAAAAGATATAGGCTTTAATACTGATTTTAACAAAGTTTCAATTATAGAAAAAAATGGAAATATAGAAGATCTTCCTAAGAATAAAAAAAGTTATATTGCATCCAAAATTGCTAAAAAAATAATAGATAAATTTTTAATTAATGACAAAAATACAAATTAAAAAATTATCAAGCTCTGTATCATTTCCAAAATATAAAACATCAGGATCTTCGGGTATGGATATAGCAGCACATATAAAAAATAATATAATAATTAACCCTGGAGAAAAAGCCCTGATTGCAACAGGCTTTTCGATAGCTATTCCAAAAGGATATGAAGTCCAAATAAGACCTAGGTCGGGTTTAGCTATTAAGAAAAATATTACTGTTTTAAACACACCTGGAACCATTGATGCTGATTATAGGGGTGAAATAAAAGTCATTTTAATTAATCTTGGTAAGGAAAAATTTATTATTAAAAATGGAGAGAGAGTAGCACAGATGGTTGTTTGTCCCGTCGTTCAAGCTAGTTTAGAAGAGGTTAAGGAACTATCTGATACGCAGCGTGGTTCGGGTGGTTTTGGTTCTACTGGTACTAAATAGTACTAATTATGAAAATAAGTAATAATGACCTTTTACGATATTCAAAACAGATAATATTAAAGCAAGTTGGAGTCTTGGGTCAAAAAAAAATTTCATCCACAAAAGTGCTAATTGTTGGAATGGGAGGGTTGGGATGTCCTTTGGCTTTGTATTTAAGTAATCTAGGAATAAATAATATTGGTATAGCAGATCATGATAAAGTGGATTTTTCTAATCTAAATAGGCAAATTTTATTTAACACAAGAGACGTAGGTAAATTTAAAGTTACTCAAGCAAAAAAATTTTTAAAAAAAGTAAACAAAAAAATAAAAATTAATATTTATAAAGAAATGATTATTGAAAAAAATATTCAGAGTATTTTACCCCAATATGATATTATTTGTGATTGCTCAGATAACTTTCCCACAAGATATTTACTTAATGATTTTTGTTTAAAAAATAAAAAAATCTTAATCTCCGCAGCAATCAGTAAATTTGAAGCCCATATATTTAATTTTAATTTTTCTAAAAATATTCCTTGCTATAGGTGTTTTATGCCAGAGATCCCTGATAAAGAAAACAAGTGTGACGCAGAAGGAATCTTACCAACAGTTGCTGGTATAGCGGGAACACTTCAAGCTAATGAGGTGGTTAAATCTATTATAGAAAAAAAAAATGAACTCGTCGGAAAAATGATAGTTTTTAATGCACTTAATTTAAATTTTAGAAAAATTAAACTTACCCAAAACAATTACTGTATTATGGGTTGCGCGAAAAAGTGATTAAAGTAATAGCTTTAACTTTTATATTAATAATTACTTTCGTTAATTTTTTATTCGCCGACGAGTATTTTTTAACCTTACGCTATAGTAGTGTAAATTTAAGACAAGGACCTTCTTTTGATTATCCAGTAAAAATTTTTTATAAAAAAAAATATCTCCCCATTCTAATTCAAGATACTTCTGATAATTTCAAAAAAATTAAAGACCATGAAAATAATACAGGTTGGATCCATCGATCACAATTATCAAAAAAGAAAGCAGCTATAACTTTAATTGACAAGGTTATAATGTTTAAAAGTGCAACTATATTTTCTAAACCTTTAGTTGTTATAGAAAAAGGTCGTCTTTGTTTAGTTGCAAGATGTAAGGATGACTGGTGTAAGATTAAAGTTGATAAATACTCAGGTTGGGTAAAAAAACAAAGTTTGTGGGGTAATCTTTAATTAAATCTATCCTCTAGCATGCAAGCAACTAAGTGAATACGTTCTTGTTCACCTCCATTAAAAAAATTATGATACTTGGTGTTATTAGTTATTGTAACTGATCCGTCTGCAGGTAAGTGTTTTGCGATATTTTCTATAACCATCATACATCCAGGATTTGTAATTATGGGGATGTGTAGTCTCGGCTCAGGATCTCTGTGCCAACTTAAAGTAGATCTTGGTTCTTTTAATAAAATTCTAATTCTACCAATTTTGAAATTTTTTTTTAAAGAATCATAAACTTCAGCAAAATAAGTATTTTCAAATTCTGGTACTAGTTGAGTATATTTCGATTCATCAATACCAACATCTCTTGCTACTTCTTTTCCAGTTTCGTCAGGTTTAGTCCAATACACTCCCCTTATGTTATTACCTTTAATTGAGCTGTCATCATTTGGAATTTGATTAAGAGATATGGCACCAAAATTTGAAACCCCTGGTGAGTCAAACTTTTTTGACTTTAGTATAGTTCTAAGATCAACCCTTAATCTCGATATGTCAAAATTAAGATTAGGAACTTTATAAAAATCTTCAAAATTTATGTTACCCATATATCTACAACTATTTACACTAATTATTACCAAAATAACTGTGATTTTTTGTCTCTCGAGTGCTTTATTATTATATAATTAATATGTATATCAAGTTAAATATTATCAAAATATGCAAAAAAATAGTTATAATTATAATGAGCTAATAGACTGTGGAAATAGCAAGCTCTTTGGTGCCGGTAATGCTAAATTACCGCTGCCTCCAATGCTAATGTTTGATCGTATTTCTGAAATTACTAGTGATGGTGGGCTTTACAAGAAGGGTCTTGTAAAAGCAGAACTAGACATTAAAAAAGATATGTGGTTTTTTAATTGTCACTTTAAGGATGATCCAGTTATGCCTGGATGCTTAGGGCTCGATGCCATGTGGCAACTAGTTGGTTTTTACTTAGGGTGGCTAGGTGACCCAGGTAAGGGAAGAGCTTTAGGAGTGAATGAGGTTAAGTTTACCGGGGAGGTGTTGCAAACGGTGAAACTTGCTACTTATGAAATTAATATGAAACGAATTTTAAGAAAAGAAGGAACTGCAGTTGGTCTAGCTGATGGAACTTTAAGTGCCGATGGTAAGATTATTTACAAAGCCTCTAATTTAAAAGTAGGAGTATTTAAATCATGAAACGAGTAGCTATTACAGGAATTGGAATTGTTTCTTGTCTTGGAAACAATCAAAATGAAGTTTATGATTCATTGTTAAATACAAAGTCTGGGATTAGATTCTCAGATGAATATAAAAAATACAATTTTAAAAGTCAAATTTGTGGGGTTCCTAAAATTAAGGTTGAAGAACATATTGATAGAAAAATAATTAGATTTATGGGTGAAGGTTCAGCCTATAATTATATAGCAATGAAAGAAGCTGTGATGGATTCAGGGTTAGAGGAAAAAGATGTTAGTAACGAAACAACAGGAATAATTATGGGTTCTGGAGGGCCTTCTGTTAAAAATGTTGTTCATGCAGTTGATTCTACTAGAGAAGTGGGTCCTAAGAAAATGGGACCGTTTGTTGTTCCTCGGACAATGGCGAGTACAGTTTCTGCCACACTAGCTGTTCCGTTTAAAATTAAAGGAGTTAATTATTCAATAAGTTCTGCTTGTGCAACAAGTGGACATTGTATTGGTAATGGTATGGAATTAATACAATCAGGTAAACAAAAAATTGTTTTTGCTGGTGGTGGAGAAGAAATTCATTGGGCCATGTCTGCTATGTTTGATGCCATGACTGCCTTGTCTTCAAAGTATAATGAAACACCTGAAACTGCCTCTAGGCCATATGATAAATCTAGAGATGGATTTGTTATTGCTGGCGGAGCAGGGGTTGTGGTTTTAGAAGAATTAGAACACGCAAAAGAAAGAGGTGCTAAAATTTATGCAGAATTAACTGGCTATGGTGCCACTTCTGATGGCTACGATATGGTAGCTCCCTCAGGCGAAGGTGCTGTTAGATGTATGAAAATGTCCCTTAAAACCGCAAGAAACAAGATTGATTATATAAATACTCACGGAACTTCAACACCAGTTGGTGATATCACTGAATTAAGAGCTGTTAAAGAGGCTTTTGGAGATAGCATTCCAAAAATAAGCTCAACAAAATCTTTAACTGGGCATCCACTGGGAGCAGCCTCTGTCCATGAAGCTATCTACTGTTTAATTATGATGAAAAATAATTTTATAGCAGCCTCTGCAAATATTGCTGAGATGGATGACGAAGCTAAAAAATTTCCTATTGTTACCAAAGTGGAAAAAAATGTAACACTAAATTCAGTTATGTCTAATAGTTTTGGATTTGGTGGAACAAACGCAACTTTAATTTTTGAAAAGATATAATTTATGAGTTTAATGAAGGGTAAAAAAGGATTAATTATGGGAGTAGCAAACGAAAGATCTATTGCCTGGGGTATCTCTCAAAAATTAGCTGAAGCTGGTGCTGAATTAGCTTTTACCTATTTAGGAGATGCTTTAAAAAAGAGAGTTATACCGCTAGCAAAGTCCTTGAACTCCGACTTTACGCTTAGTTGTAACGTTGAAAATAAAAATGAAACAGTGAAACTTTTTGAAGATATTAAAGCTAAATGGGGACAGATAGATTTTGTAATTCATGCAGTTGCTTTTTCAGACAAATCAGAATTGTCGGGAGAATATTTGAACACAACCCGAGACAACTTTTTGAAGAGTATGCTGATTTCATGCTTTTCTTTTACTGAAGTAGCTAAAGAGGCATCAAAGATAATGAAGGAAGGTGGCAGTATGCTAACTTTAACTTATGAGTCTACAAAAGCTATACCAAACTATAATGTTATGGGTGTGTGTAAATCAGCCCTCGAAGCAAGTGTAAAATATTTAGCGAGAGATCTTGGGACAAAAGGTATTAGAATAAATGCAATAAGTGCAGGGCCTATCAAAACTCTTGCAGCATCTGCGATTGGTGATGCAAAATTTTTATACAAATGGAACGCAGATCATTCTTTTTTAAAAAGAAATGTTGATATTCACGATGTTGGAAACTCTGCGCTATATTTAACTAGTGATCTTGCAGCAGGAGTCACAGGCGAAATACATTATGTTGATGCTGGATATAATAAAGTTGGGATGCCGGATCCTAAGAACATTACCTAAAAAAATATATTTAAATTATTCAGCTATTGCTTGTTTAATAGACAATTTAACTTTCCCTCTATCAAAGCCTAAAACTTTTACAGAGACTTCATCACCTTCTTTTACTACGTCTCCAACTTTTTCAACTCTTTTAGCTGCTAGTTCTGATATGTGGACTAAGCCATCTTGTTTTCCTAAAAAGTTAACAAAAGCTCCAAATTCCATTATCTTAACAACTTTACCTTTATAAATTTTTCCAACCTCGGCTTTTGCTACCAAACTTTTGATAATATCAATTGCTATTTTTCTAGATTCCTCGTCTGGCGCTGCCACCGTTACTTCTCCAGTATCTTTTACATCGACTTTAGCTCCTGATTTTTCAACAATCTCTCTAATAGTAGCTCCACCTTTCCCTATAACAGTTGCTATGTCTTTTTTATCTACTGTAACAATTTCCATTTTTGGCGTGTGCTTTGAGAATTCTGTTCTTGAAACTTTTAAAGCTTTATCCATTTCCCCTAGTATGTGTTCTCTCCCATTTTTTGCCTGGTCTAATGCTTTCTCCATTATTTCGAATGTTATACCTTCAATTTTAATATCCATTTGAAGAGATGTTATTCCACTTTTAGTACCTGCAACTTTAAAGTCCATATCTCCTAGATGATCTTCATCGCCTAGAATATCCGATAATACTGAAAATTCTTTTCCTTCTTTGATTAAGCCCATAGCTATACCTGCCACTGGTTCTTTCATAGGTACACCAGCATCCATTAGAGCCAGTGAAGTACCACAAACAGTAGCCATTGAAGAAGAGCCATTAGATTCTGTAATTTCAGAAACAACTCTTAAAGTATAAGGAAAGTTTTCTTGCTTGGGTAAAGATGAATTTATTGCTCTCCATGCTAATTTTCCATGGCCTACTTCTCGTCTACCAGTTCCTATTCTTCCACATTCTCCTACAGAAAAAGGTGGAAAATTATAATGAAGCATAAATCTGTTTCTTTGCATACCATTTAAGCTTTCAACTCTTTGTTCATCGTCTGACATTCCTAGTGTAGTCACTACTAAAGCTTGAGTTTCACCTCTAGTAAATAAAGCTGATCCGTGTGTTCTGGGTAGAATTCCAACTTCACATTTAATTTGTCTTACGTCAGCTAAACCTCTTCCATCAATTCTTTTTTTGTCTTTTAGAATTGCAGTACGAACAATATCTTTTTCAAGTGATTTTAACTGAGCCATTGCCTGGTTTTCGCTAACATTTTCATCTTCCACAAACATTTCTTTACATTTTGTTTCTGCTTCTGAAATTGCTGTTGATCTTTTCTTTTTGTCAACTTCTTTAAATGCCATTCTAAGATCTGCTTCTAAAGATTTAACAATTTTTGATTTAACAGCGGAATGATCTGGAGCTTCAATTTTCCATTTAGGTTTACCTGCTTTTTTAGCTAATTTTTCTATTGCTTCAATAATCGGTATAAAATTTTCGTGTCCAAACTTAACTGCATCTAGCATAACTTTTTCTGTTAACCCGGATGTCTCTGACTCAACCATTAAAACTGCATCTTTTGTTCCAGCAACAACTAGATCTAATTCGGATTCTTCTAATTCTTTTGGTGACGGGTTTAATAAGTATTTACCATCTTTAAATCCAACTCTACTTGCTGCGATAGGGCCACCAAAAGGTAATCCAGAAATAGCTAAAGTAGCAGAACATGCGATGATTGAGAGTACATCAGCTTGGTTCTCTCCATCATAAGATAAAACTGTTGGAAGTAACTGAACTTCATTCATAAAGCTTGAAGGAAACAAAGGTCGTATTGGTCTGTCTATTAACCTTGAAATTAATTGTTCAGATTCAGTTGGTCTTGCTTCCCTCTTAAAATATCCACCTGGGATTTTTCCTGCAGCATAATATTTTTCTTGGTAATTTACAGATAGCGGAAAGAAATCTTGGCCATCTCTAAGTTTTTTTGCTCCAACTACTGTAGCTAAAACTACTGTTTCACCACTTGTTGCTATGATTGCTCCGTCAGCTTGTCTTGCAATTTTTCCAGTTTCTAAAGATATCTTTTTCCCATTAATCTCTATTTCTTCTTTGTGAATTTTGAACATTATTTCCTTAAATTTAATTGTTTAATTACTTTGCTATATGAATCAGGATTTTTTCTCTTCAGAAAAGCTAGTAGTTTTTTTCTTCTATTAACTGACCTCGTTAATCCCATTGTAGAATGCTTATCTTTTTTGAATTTTTTAAAATGCTCTGATAATTTTAGAATTTTATCAGTTAATAGTCCAACTTGAACTTCTGATGAACCCACGTCTTTTGGGTGAATTGCCAATGATTTAATCGTTTCTTTTTTTTTCAAGGTCATTTTTTTTATTTATATTAATTAATCTTTCTATCTTTTCAGCGTACTCAAAAGAGTTGTCTTCTACAAATGCGAGTCTAGGAAGAAACTTTATATCAAGTTTTTTTGACAGTGCCTTTCTAACAAGATGTGAGAACTCCGTCAAGATACTTACTATTTTTTTAGTATTTTTACCTCCAAGAGGTATTACGTAAACCCTAGCAGATTTAAGATCTGGGGTCATTTTTACCTCTGTTACTGTTACTAAACTGGTATTTAAGGCTAAAATTTTAGCTTCATTTCTAATAAATACTTCACCTATATTTTGCTTGATTAACTCACCGACACGAAGTTGTCTTTGAGAGTATGATGGCGGTTTTTTGCCTTTTCCCATTTTATATTTTTCTATCTATATTTTCCGACAAGTAAGCTTCGATTATATCTTTTTCTTTAAAATCAATAAAATCTTTCAAACTAATTCCACATTCCACACCATTTTTAACTTCCTTAACTTGATTTTTTTCTCTAAAAATACTTAAAATTTCACCAGTATAGACGACTGCTCCATCACGTATTAATCTAGCTTTTGCTTTGTTTGTTATTTCACCATCTGTCACTTTTGAGCCTGCAATTTTTCCTGCATCAGAAACTTTGAATACTTTTAAAATCTCTGCTGTACCAATTATAGTTTCTTTTACTTCTGGTTCTAGTAAGCCAGAAAGCCCATTTTCAATATATTCTAGTACTTCATAGATAATATTAAAATATTTAATCTCAACATGTTGCTGCGCAGCTAATTTTTTTGCTTGATTATTTGGTTTTACATTAAAGCCAATTAAAAGAGCGCTGGAGGCTTTTCCTAGAGAAACATCTGATTCGTTAATCATGCCTATATCTGACAAAATAATATTTGCTTTTACTTCAGGGTGCTCAATATTATTTATAGCACTTTTTAATGCTTCACTTGAACCTTGTACATCAGACTTAATAATTATATTTAATTCTTCTTTATTATTTATATTTTCAAATATTGATGTTTTATCTTTAATGACTACTTTAGTTGTACCCGTCTCATTCTGATTAAATTCTGCAATTGTTTTTGCTTTTTCCTCAGTTTCTATAACCGCGAATTCTGCTCCAGCGAAAGCTGACTTGTTCATTCCAAGTATTTCTACAGGCATGGCAGGAAAGGCTTCGTTCACTGTTTTTCCATCATGATTAATCATTGCTCTAATTTTTCCATAGGTATTTCCGCAAACGAAATAATCTGCTTTTTTTAGTACTCCATTAGTTATTAATACTGTTGAAACTGGTCCTTTTCCTTTATCTATTTTAGACTCTATAACAACACCAGTTGCTGGGCCACTAAAAGACGCTGAAAGATCTAATATTTCAGATTGTAATAAAATGCTTTCTTTTAGCTTACCTAAATTCAATTTTTGTGTAGCTGACACTTCTACAAACAAGGTATCTCCACTAAAATCTTCAGCGATAAGTTCATATTTCATTAAATCATTTTTTATTTTAGTGATATTTTTATCTGGTAAGTCACATTTATTTATAGCTACTATAATTGGTACTTTTGCTGCTTTAGAATGTTGTATTGCCTCAATTGTTTGAGGCATTATTCCATCGTTGGCCGCTACAACTAAAACTACGATATCTGTAATTTTAGATCCTCTAGCCCTCATCTCAGTGAATGCCGCGTGCCCTGGGGTGTCTATGAAAGTTATAATTTTATTATTTTCTGTAGTAACTTGATAGGCTCCAATATGTTGAGTTATTCCACCATGCTCACCGGACACTACATTGGCATCTCTCAGTGCATCTAATAATGAAGTTTTACCATGATCCACGTGGCCCATAATTGTAACAACAGGTGGCCGATTTTCAATTTTTCCCTCTAATTGATTTTTCTTTTTCTTAATTTCTAAGTTAGGTGAACTTTCTACAATAGGTGTGTGTCCAAATTCTTTTACGATATACTCAGCCGTATCCTTGTCTATAACATGATTTATTGTAGCTACAACTTTCATATTAAATAAAAATTTTATAACATCGGCAGATCTTTCTGCCATTCGATTAGAAAGTTCTTGAATAGTGATCTGTTCAGGAATATTTACGTCTTTAATTACTTTCTTTATTTCTTTTTTATCGTCGGAACCATCTGCTCTCTTATCTTTTAACCTCGATCTTTTTACTGAAGCTAAACTTCTTTGTTTAATTTCTATTTCTTCAACATTCATAGCCCTTGAAACAGTAAGCTTAAAATCTCTTTTGACAGAAAGAGGGTCGAGTTTTAGTTTTGTTTTTGAAGGACCTTTTTCATCTTTTTTAACGAAGTTTTTCGTTGCTTGTTGTTCGACAAATTTTCTTACTACATTTTTTTTTATAGTAGTTGGTTTTTTAAATGAACTAGATCCTGGCTTAGACTTATTATCTCTTGTGGACCTAAAAGGAGCTTTTTTTTCTATGGAAAAAGTTTTTTTTCCATCGCTAGCAAGTGATGAAAGATCAATCTTTTTAGTTACGCCAGTTGAAATTGATAGTGTTTTTTTTTTATTCTTTTGGTCTTCCATGAATATATTATTTAAATGCTATCTCCCTAGCAGCCATAATTAATTGGTCAGCTTCCTCTCTTGAAAGTGAGAATTCCTCTAAATATCCTTCTATTCTGACTTTTTTTCCTTTTATTTCATCAAAACCACCAATTAATTCATCAGAGGAAAGGTCAGCAAAATCAATTAAAGTTTTAATACTTCTTTGGCCAAGTAGTACTAGCATTCCTTGGGTTATGCCTTTCAAGTTAGCTAGCGCATCTTCCATGCCTAGTTCTTTTAATCTTTTGGAAATTTCTTTTTTTTCTTTAACTAAATTTTCTTTAGATCTATTAATTAATTCATTGGCAGTTCCTTCGTCTATACCTTCAATTTTAGTTATGTCGTCTGTCGTAGATTGAGATATTTCCTCAATACTTTGCATTCCTTCTGACACCAATAATTGGCCAAGAGTTTCATCTACTTCTAAACTTTTTACTAAATTGTCTGTTTTTTCTTTAAATTCAGCTTGTCTTCTTTCGGAATCTTCTTGATCTGTAAGGATGTCTATTTCAAAGTTAGTAAGCTTAGAAGCTAGCCTAACGTTTTGACCTCTTCTTCCAATTGCTTTACTTAAATTTTCCTCAGTTAAAATTACATCAATTCGTTTATTGTCTTTATCGATTAAAACTTTTTGAATTTCGGCTGGCGATAATGACTCCGAAATTAATGTTGGAAGATCTTCTGTCCATTTTATAATATCAATTTTTTCACCATGGAGCTCGTTTACTATAGTTTGCACTCTACTACCTCTCATGCCTACGCATGCTCCAACTGGATCAATTGAACCTTCACTAGAAAATACGCAAATTTTAGCTCTACTACCCGGGTCTCTGGCAACAGCTTTTATTTCTATAATTCCTTCGTAAATTTCTGGAACTTCTTGAAAAAATAATTTTGCTAAAAATTGAGGATGTGCTCTTGATAAAAATATTTGATGGCCTTTTAATTCTTTTTTTACTTCGTAGCAGTACGCTTTTACTCTGTCACCAGTTTTTAATATTTCTCTTGGTATAAGTTCATCTTTTTTTATCACTCCTTCTGCCTTACCTAAATCTACTATTACATTTCCGTATTCTGATCTTTTTATGATTCCACTCAAAATCTGACCTTGTTTTTCAATAAAGTCTTCATATTGTCTACTCTTCTCTGCTTCTTTGACTCTTAAACTAATAACTTGTTTGGCACTTTGAGCTGCTATTCTGCCAAAATCTATTTGTGGTAGATCTTCAAAAATTTGATCACCAACCTTTAGTTCATTGTTTATTTTATCTATAGATTTTGCGTCTTTTAAAATGATTTCCTTACTGGAATCTTCTACTTTTTCAACTATTTCTAGAACTTTTTGAATTTTAATTTCTCCAGATAAACGGTCTATAAGAACACGTATATTGTTTTCAGTTCCAAATTTTGTCAAAGCAGCTTTTTGTATTGCGCTTTCCATAGATTCTAAAACAATTTCTTTATCTATTGATTTTTCATTCGCAACAGCTTCTACTATTCTCAATAATTCTACTTTATCTAATCCTCTATTTAACATTTTTTCCTTTTTAGTTTGCTCCAAAAAAAAATGGGCTAAAGCCCATTTTGTAAACATCTAATTATTATCTATATCTACTGAAAATTTAAGGTTTTTTCAAGGTTACTTTTTAAAGATATCGACTTTATCAGTTTTTTCCCAAGAAAATTGACCTTCATTATTAGACTCCCTTCCAAAATGACCGTAAGCGGAAGTAATCTCGTAAATAGGTTTATTTAAACCTAATAACTCTCTGATCCCTCTAGGAGAAAGATCAAAATTTTTTTCTATTTTATTTTTTACATCCTCAGTTTTTTCTGAATCTAAATCTGACAATTTAACATAAATAGAAAGCGGTTTTGAAACACCAATAGCATAGGCAAGTTGAATTAGGCATTTATCTGAAATTCCTGATGCTACGACATTTTTAGCTAAATACCTTGATACATAGGCAGCTGATCTGTCAACTTTTGTTGGATCTTTTCCAGAGAAGGCTCCACCGCCGTGTGGTGCCGCACCACCATATGTATCTACAATAATTTTTCTTCCTGTTAAACCTGTGTCCCCGTCAGGTCCACCAATAATAAACTGACCTGTGGGGTTAATATAAACTTCTTTGTCGCTTAATTCTTTCAAAAAATTTTCAGGTATAGATTTTTTTATATAAGGATAAATAATTTCTCTTACTTTTTCTTGTTTCAAATCTTTAGAGTGCTGTGTTGAAATAACAACCGACGTCACTTTTGTAGGTTTGCCTTCTTCATAATGCATGGTAACCTGACTTTTTGAATCTGGTTCAATTCCTTTTAACAAACCTTTTTTTCTATCTTCTGCCATTAATTTTAAAATTTTGTGTGAAAAATGTATCGGAGCCGGCATTAATTCTTCTGTCTCTTTGCATGCGTATCCAAACATAATACCTTGGTCTCCGGCACCTTCATCTTTGTTGTCCTTACTGTCGACCCCCATTGCAATATCTGACGACTGTGAATGTAAGTAAGATTCTATTTTTGTTTGCTCTTTCCAACTAAATCCATCTTGGTCATACCCTATATCCTTAATACAATCTCTTACCTTTTGAACTAGTTCTTCTGTTTTAATTTCTGGAGCTCTAATTTCTCCAGCTAAAATAACTTTGTTAGTAGTGGTTAATGTTTCACAAGCAACTCTAGCATATGGATCTTTTGACAAATATGAGTCTACAACCATATCAGAAATTCTATCACATACTTTATCTGGATGACCTTCAGAGACAGACTCGCTTGTAAATAAGTAATTATTTGTTTTCATTTTTTTTTAAAACGGTAAAGATAAAAACAGATGTAAATAAAAGTGCAAAAAATATCAAATCAATTTTATATTTTTTTTGATCGTTGTTTATAAATGGAACATTTAACTCAATAATGCCTGTTTCATTCGGTTTTAATATTTTCTTAATTACCCCTTTGTTGTCGATAAAAGCACTAAATCCTTTATTTGCTGACCTTATTAAGAAAACATTACTTTCAACTGATCTAAAAATTACTTTAGCTAAATGTTGTTTTGGTCCTATTGTTTCTCCAAACCAAGCATCTTCTGAAATATTAACAATTATATTTTTTTGCTTTTGACTTAATGCAGGAAATATTATTTCGTAGCATATTAAAGGTAATAACTTTAATTCATTTAATAAGAAAAGGTTTGACGCTACCCCCTTTGAAAAAGAACCATATCCTTCAGTTATTTTTTTTAAACCCATTTTATTTAAGATAATTTCAAAAGGCAAAAACTCACCAAAAGGAACAAGTTTAATTTTGTCGTATTTATACAAAATATCGAATTTATTATTAATAATAACTAAACTATTAAATATTTTATTTTTATCTATCCCAGGTTCAACTGAATTAACTCCAAATAATATTAAATGATTGTCGGAGAACGCTTCTTCAAACATGTATTTATATTGCTTAATTTCTTCAAGATTATACCCAGTAAAAATACCTTCGGGCCAAACAAAGAGAGTTTTTTTATCTCTGTCGGGGGCACTGAATCGTATTAAATCTGAAATATTTTTATTTACATCATTGGTAGACAAATTAAATTTTAAGTCAAAACTTGGTGAAATTATTTTTGTATAGATAGAATTTTTTGAGTTTAATTCTATTTGTTCTAAATATTGATTATTTTTTTTTATTGTTATGTTGCCATATATATAATTACTAAAAAAAATAATCCCCATTAAAATAAATATTGTATAACTAAATTTTTCTTTAAAAATCAATAAAAGTGGTGAGCAGTAAAAAATAATACAAAATAAATTAAATGAAAAAAAACCAATAATTGGTAGAAGCTGCAGTATATCCGGTGTCCATGACCAAGTATACGCCCATAGATTCCATGGAAACCCGGTAAAAGATTTTGCGCGCAAAAAGTCCATAAATGCAAAAGAACTTGAAAATAATAGAATAGACGTAAAATTATTTTTTAAAAATGGCCCTATAATTAAAATTCCTAATCCAAAAAAAATTCCAAGAAATAATGGAAGGCCGATAATTGAATAGGGTATTAAAAATTTAAAGTTTTCGTCAAATGTTAAAGCATTAGAAATCCAGTGTGTGCCTGTTAAAAAAAAACCAACGCCAAACAAATAACCAATTAAAAACATGTTTAAGAGATAAGGTTTTTTTCTATATCTATTTTTTGATTTTTTTTGGACATAAGTTGTCACTAAAAATAACGCTGGTATAATAAAAAAGTTAATATAGTTATAGTTAAATGGTTGAAAACTAAAAATAGTAAAAGCGCCCAGAGTAAATGGAAGTAAAAAAACAAGAAAAAATCTACTGTTTAAAAAATTAAAAATCATTTTTATTGGATAGAGTTAAATATTTTATTTTCTATTTTTTTCATCGCTAAAAAATCATGATTAGATTTATGACGATAACCTAATAAGTGTGTTAAGCCATGTATCCATATTTTGTCCAGAGCATTAGGAAAGCTTTGTTTTTTACTTTGCTTAATAATTTCATTTAAATTAATTATTACGTCACCAAGATAAATAACATTATTTTCTTTCATTAATTTGTATAACTTTTTTTTTTCATGAAACGGGAAAGATATAACGTCAGTAATCTTGTTTTTCTTTCTAAATTTTTTATTTAACTTTTTAATTTCATTAGCTCCTGAAAGTAATAGCGTAAAGCTTAATTTATTTTTTTTAAATATATCAATAAT
>Ga0307995_1000695_pt1 | contig 22577 bp, 25 predicted proteins | sample EllFjometagen262_FD_203132 | JGI IMG/M metagenome (GOLD analysis project Ga0307995, IMG submission 203132) | Marine microbial communities from Ellis Fjord, Antarctic Ocean - #262 | ecosystem: Environmental > Aquatic > Marine > Unclassified | place: Southern Ocean | collected 2014-11-02 | reverse complement strand
TTGATGATCGTTGGGGTTGGTATCGCCTTTTCTTAATGAGAAACTGACTGGGATACTGCTTTCAGGAGGATAATAGCATGCCCATTGAGTGGATTAATGGTTTCCTTGGCGGTCTATTGATTAGTATTGCAGGAGTGGTCTTACTATTAGGAAATGGGCGCATTTTAGATGCAAGTCGTATCCCAGGAAGTCAAGTCGAGTCCTAGGAAGGATCGCCGACCGCTCCTCAGACCAGGCTTGGCCAGAATGACTGGCTTTTATTTCAGGTCTAGTTGTCGTACCAGCAATAATTCAGAATATAATACCCGTAGCGACAAACAGTACCCAAGTTACAGGCTATCTAATTGCAGTAGGCATTTGTGTAGGTATTGGAACACGAATGGCAAAAGGCTGCACTTCTGGCCACGGTGTTTCTGGCGTTTCTGGGCTCTAATTGCGCGGCATTGTCGCGACAGTTGTCTATATTGAGGCCAGCGTCTTATTTGCACCTGGCAGACAACCACTTACCGGTGGGATTTTTTCGCAAAAGCAAACCGAAGATTTTGACTACAAATTGATAGTTGGGGCCATTCTTTTTGGCATCGGGTGGGGATTAAGTGGATTCATTCCAGGCGCGGCATTTGCTTCACTTAGATATAGTGGCTCAGCCAGTGTTATTTTCTTGATATCAATGCTTGTTGGAATGCGTATAACTCCACTCTTAAATGGACTACTGGACAGTCTCGACACCACCAAATAAACAACTTGTATGAATATGCACCAAATAACCACTAATTATTTCGTGGCCGCACAAATCAGTACCGGTGATGTACAAGAAATTGTGCAAGCTGGTTTTAAAGCAGTAATTTGCAATCGCCCAGATTCAGAGGTCCCACCAAGTCATCAGTCCGCAGCGCTCGAAAATGCGGCACGTGCTTCTGGCCTTGAGTTTTATACTTTACCTTTGACACACCAAACTATGACTACAGAAATTGTTTCGCAACAGATGGCCCTTTCACGTCTGACTGGTCCTGTGTTGGCCTATTGCGCGACGGGCACACGTTGCACTGTTGCATGGGCTATTGGCTCAGCAAATGAAGGTGGAGAGGTTGATGCCATCTTGTCTGTTGCACAGGCTGCTGGCTATCAATTGGAAGGCTTAAGGCCGACTTTGGATGCGATTGTGAACCAGCGTTAGTTTTTTCGAAATGGCCATCCGTCAGGATATCTTTTTCTCAAGCTCTACAAGGCCGTTCAAATCGGGAAAGTCACTAAGTTCAGGCAGCGCCACATCCTCTGTATTATTTTGGCCAGATTGATGAAAACCTGTCTCATTGCTTCCTAAATTTGGCAATGGAACATCTGTATTTGATGGGCGTACCCAAGGCCTGGGCCAACAGTTTGGTCCTCCTTCTCCCTATTTGCTCTTTGCATGTTCGACTTGTTTCGTGGCAACGCATCAAAAATTAGAAGATCCAAATCAACTAAGTCAGCCTCTCGACGTCTAGGGTGGCTTGCGTGTATCGGTTCCCGATTTAGACGCAATGCGCGAATGCCATCTGTCTGGCCCAAAGTCCCAGTTCCAATTTTTTCACCTGTTTGCGTCACGATATCAGTTTCTGGAAAACATCGTTTGGAAGAGGCAGTTTTTGACCAATCAAAAGTTGTTCCAACTGCGAAAGCTCAAATGAAGACTTACAAAGGATCATATTCAACTCCGTTGCCAATTCCAAAACTATGTCACCCAATGGTTCAGCCGTTGGCTCTTGCATTTGGGTCCCGTCCAAGCACTTACCTGGGACGGTCACAACCGGTAGGATTAAAATTATCTCCCCTTGTCGCTGCCCCAATGCCAGATCCAAAGTAAGGCGGGCAATCAAATACTCATTTTGATCCAATGCGATCGACATCGCACGTGCATCAACAAAACACGCTCCATACCGGAATCCTGGAATTGTCTGCTGATCGTTATCTCCTTCAAGCATCAGCGCGACCTGTGTAAACAGCTTATCCACCACTGGTGTGCACATGGCTGCGTCAGTCTGTGTCAATGGTCGTTTGGTACCTTTAGGCAAACCTACAGTACCAATGGTCTGTTGCTGGATAAAACCACTTACGACTTCTCCGACTATCAGCGCTGCACCTATCCGCCCCTCATCACCTTCCAGCAAGCACAATAGTGCACCTTCGGTCACAAGCTCAGCCAACAAATCTGAATTACGGTTCTCAATAATAATTGCAGATATTGGCATGTCAAACAGTTCTTTACCAATTTTTGGAATTGAAAGCCGTATAGCTTTTGCGACAGCACATTATCTGCGCATCACGCTGCTGCCCACCGCGCGATACCATTCTTTGCAAGATTTTTTTTGGCTTCGTTTGGAACCATTATTGTAATACTTCCCATACACTATTCAAAAGATGTTTAGGGCCGCAACGGTTACCAATCGCTTTATGTCTTCGATTTTATACGAAACTTAAAATCTAGCAATCTAATTTCAGGCAGGTAATCGCAAAACGAAGCGATTGCCTGTAGAAGCGGGAACATAGTCAATTTCACCACCCAAGCGGATCATAATTTCGCGACAAATAGTAAGCCCAAGCCCTGCACCGCTGCCATCTTGATCATTAATGCGAGAAAATTTTTCAAAGATCAAAGCATGGGTTTCCACAGGGATGGGCAGCCCATTGTCGGTAAGGAAAATGCAGACTTCATTGTCTGTTTTAGTTGCCTTGATTAACAACTTTGGTTCCGACGACTTGCAATATTTTTGAGCATTGCTGATCAAATTGATAAAGACTTGAGCAAGTCGATCCAAATCAGTGTCCAATTCAATTGATGTGTCTAAGCCGCTCACATCAATCTTAATCTGCTTTATGGCTCCTGCCTGTGTGGTTGTGACCGCATGCCCAATCACGTCAGCTAAAGAACCAGTTTCAGTATTCAGACTAACCTGGCCATTTTCTAGGACGCTCAGATCCAACAAGTCATCTAGCAGCCGTGTCAAGCGAATAGCTTCAACATGAATAATCGACGCGTACTTTGTTTGCTCCGATGCCTTCAATTCGTGCCCATCGCGTAGAATTTCAGAAAAAGAACGGATCGATGTCATCGGTGTCCGAAGCTCATGTGAAATTTGACTTAAGAATGCATCTTTCTGAACAGAAATTTGTGTAAGTTTTGCATTCACGTCACGTAGCTGCCTTGCCGCATCCAAAAGCTCTGATGACTTTGCTTCCAACTGATTTGAATATTCCAACATTTGCGCAGACTCATCTGCGACCGCCATCAAATCCTGAACCGAAACAGATGCACCACCTACAAGTTGGCTGATCATCGCATGCGCTGTCGCAGCACCAACAGATGCCGACATCTCACGCTCTACCCGTTGTAAGAAATCCGGAGTTGGTTCTGGTAAATACCGATCGTGGCCTTGAATTTGAGCCTCGCGGCGAAACAGTTTTTGCGCTTCGGCCCCGCCTAGAATTCGTTGTGCCATCACCATCAAGTCTTCGCTTTGTGCTGCTGATCCACTCCATCCGTAAGCGTGACCAGAATTAGCAAAAACATTTACAAACTGCGCACCTTGCAAACGTTCGAGCGGCTTAGGAAATGAAACTAATGATCCAAAAATAAAACCGCTCGTGTTTAACAGCAAAGACCATAAAACAGCATGAACAGTGGGATCGATGCCCTTGATCCCAAATAATGCCTGTGGGCGCAGCCATTCGATGCCAAATGGACCCTGCTCTAATAGAGTAGAACTCAAAACGACATCAGCGCCAAAGCTTGGCAACAACGAGGTGTAAATCCAAATTGCAAAGCCGACCAAAAGACCGGTCAAGGCACCTACCCGCGTTGCACCACGCCAGAAAATGCCCCCAATCATTGCTGGTAAAAACTGAGCAACACCGATGAACGAAATCAAGCCAATCGCAGCTAGTGCACCGCTACCCCCAGAGACACGATAATAGAGGTATCCCAATGCAATAATGACCAGTATAGATACCCGCCGTGCGAAAATTACAACGTTTCTGACATCTCCAGACACTGTTGCACCCTGCCCCTGAAACGAAAGCCAGATTGGCATAACAACATGGTTTGAAACCATAGTCGACAACGCTAAAGTCGCAACAATCACCATTGATGTTGCAGAGGAAAACCCACCTAAGAAACTTAGTATCGCTAGCCCCCCCTGACCTTGAGACAAAGGCACTGTCAAAACGAACAAATCTGGGTTTGAGTTTTCAGGCAGCAGATCAAGACCAACAACCGCAATCGGCACCACAAACAAGCTCATCATCATAAGGTAAATGGGAAATGCCCATGATGCGATGTGGAGATGCCGTTCATCATCGTTCTCAACGACAAGGACCTGAAACATTCGCGGTAGGCACAGGAATGCAGCACCCGACAATACAGTCAACGCTGTCCAGCGACTACCGTCCACCTGCCATTGACCGATATCAGAGTTATCAATTCGCACCATCATTTCACTGATGCCACCTGCCACTCCCCAGACCACAAAAATGCCAACAGCCAAAAGAGCAACTAACTTCACGACTGCTTCTACTGCGATTGCGATTACTATGCCATTGTGGCGCTCGTTAACGTTAAGATTGCGTGTTCCGAACAAGACTGTGAACAGGGCAAGACCAAGCGCAACCCAAAAACCTGCCGAAACTAAATTTATCCCACCGTCCGTAGTTCCCGTTGGGTCAGAAAAGATAGACAAAGACAGCGTCACCGATTGCAATTGAAGCGCGATGTACGGGGTCACGCCAATGACGGCCATGATAGTTACAACGATAGCCAGCACATTAGACTTACCGTATCGCGATGAAATCAAATCCGCGACTGATGTTACACGCTGGGTGCGCCCAACGCGTACGAGCTTTCGTAAGAACCACCACCAACCAATCATTACGAGCGAAGGACCAAGGTAAATCGTTATAAACTCCATGCCCGAGCGTGCGGCATACCCTACCGCACCATAGAATGTCCAAGCGGTGCAATAAATTGACAATGAGAGAGTATAGACAAGCGGCGAACGTAGCCAGTTTCCACGCCCTCGCGCTGCGGCGCGTTCAGCAGCAAAAGCAACTAAGAAAAGGAAGGCTACATAGGTTAGGCAAACCGCAATTAGCAAATTTATTGAGGCCATTATTTTGGCTCCGCTTTTACACCAAGTTCCGCATCAACCGCATTTTCGGAACTATCTTTAAGGTAATGCCATAACGAACCAGCACACAGGATCAAACAAATCCAAACACCGAAAACATAGACAATCGCTTGTGACATCCGAACTGGTTCAACTCCGGCACCATCCGATGTGGCCCAAAGAGTCGGCAGCAACCAAAGCAACAACCCCACAAGCGGCAATAATCGGATCGCATCCATCATCCGTCGCTGTCGATAACTACGACGTTCTAAAAAGACTGGTGCAGCTGGAAGTCGTTGCATTATCTAATTCCGCGTAAGATCGCGGACTGCAGCCAAGACTTCCGTATTAGAAAACGGTTTCGTCATAAAACGGCTAACACCTGCAGCCTCGGCCTCGGCTCTATCACGCATTTGCCCACGCGCAGTAAGCATTAAGATTGGTAAAGCTAGGAATTGATCATCGCTACGTAATTCAATCAAAATATCTAAACCACTTTTGCCCGGCAACATGTGATCCAGCATCAGCAAATCAGGCTGCAGCTCCCGCACACGCTTTACTGCAGTCGCCCCGTCCGTTTGGGTATCAACATGCCAGCCTTCACGACTTAACAAGAATGTAATCGCTTCGATAATATTTGGTTCGTCTTCAACCAATAGAACACGTTTTTTCATGTTCAATCGTCCCCCTTGTTTGGGCGTAACTCAGGCGGTCATCGTGCCACCTGTTTATTCACATCCAAATTTCCTCCAACTATCCACGCTTTTTCAAGAGCTGTCAAAACTCACATTAGAAACCACTACTTAAAATGGAAGGTTCACGTCGTGCTGGGCAATACTCTCTTGGGCAAACACGACAAGTTGCTCCGATTTCGATAGGCTTTGATAAGTCAGACAGTTCGTTAGACTTCAAAGGTACTACAAGCATTGTCGCCTGCACCAACGGAGCATTATTATATAAAAGTACTGAAACTGGCTCTGCCACGGCAAAAACCTCAAACTCCATTTCAGAACGACCAGCAACGGCAATCTTGTTACGTGAAATTTGGCCGACACTACTCAACCCATCAAACAGGGGCAACAATGCGCATGGCGCATCGAAGCGTGGAATCGTAAAGCCTTTGGTTGGCTTGCGAAACAAAAGGCTACCTGTGCGATCGCAAACCACTAAACCCGCATTCAGGCTTTTCAGCGAGCCCAAGCGCCGCAATATCGTTGAAACCGACACCGCAAAATGTTTTGCAAGCCTAATTGGATCCATGCCTACGCTCTGAATTTGATCCTGTAATTTATGTGAACTTACTGCCTCTGCGTCCAAGGCAAGTTGTTGAAGAATTCCTCGTGCAATATGCCGCGCAGATCCTGAAACTAGCCCTTCAGATTGATCAACAAGCTCCTCAGCAGTAATTGTTCCACCTTCAATTTCTTCAAAGGTATAATAGTGTTCGGAAAAGAATGCGTCGACCTCCTCTTGGGGCGAACCAATTGTATACCCTCCCTGATCACCAGACTGATTCTCTAGATAATTGACCAATGCCTTAGAACTTTGAGCAAGACGCCGACTGTCTTGATCAAGGTTAACATGAAACCGATCACGCCATTCAGTTGTAATTTTTTTGTCGTCTGCCAGGATGGAAGCTGTTGAACGGATGGCGGCAGCGGTAGACAACAATTCATGCACAGAAGCCGCTAAACTGGGATCATGAGCGAGCCGATCAGATAAAGTTTCGACCGTCCGCTCCAGTGCCCCTATCCTGCGATACCCAGCAGCCAAAACCTCTGCCCAGCCAGGAAAGCGACCCGCGAATTCATCTGCTGTATTTACATCTACTTTTGGCAACTTTGCAGCAGACGCAGCCTCTCGCAATTTGGCGATCAAAGCAGCTTCGGCACCTTCTGTCAGCGCTGAGGCATCCACTCCGAGAGCGGAAGCGATGTTGAGCAAAAGTTTACCACCGATTCTACGGCGATTGTGTTCAATCAAGTTCAAGTAGGAAGCAGAAATGCCAATTCGGCTTGCGAGCTCGGCTTGTTTCAGACCCGTCATTGCGCGTCGCTCCCTAATGCGAGTGCCTGTTAGCCCTTCTCTCATCGCTTCGGACCTCCCCGTCCAATCCATAATCCACAGCGTTTTCAACGTCCTTTCACAATAAGACGCAAAAACTTTACAGACGGCTGTTTCTCTTGTGTATTTATTTACAAAATAGTTGTGATTTTCAAGGGCGTTATTGCGCAATTTTCCAAAACAACGCGATACTAAATTTGCATGTAAATGCGTGGCGCGGCTGAGGCTGAGGAGACTCATTCGTGTTTTCAAACAATAAGGGAGGATATTTATGTCCACATCAAACCTGACACGTCGTGGGTTGATCAAGAACAGTGCCATCGCTGGCGCTGGCTTTGCTGCACCTACGATCTTCACTGCGTCTTCTGCAGCTGCGTACACAAACGAGCCAACTGGCGGTTCTGTAACGCTTGGCTTTAACGTTCCACAATCGGGCCCGTATGCTGACGAGGGTGCAGACGAACTGCGCGCTTATGAGCTTGCTGTTGAGCACCTCAACGGTGGCGGCGACGGCGGCATGATGAACACATTCTCGTCCAAAGAGTTGACCGGTAACGGCATCTTGGGCAAGAAAGTGGAATTCGTAACAGGCGACACACAAACTAAATCTGACGCTGCGCGTGCTTCTGCGAAATCCATGATTGAAAAAGATGGCGCAGTGATGATCACTGGTGGATCTTCTTCTGGTGTTGCGATTGCTGTACAAGGTCTATGCCAAGAAGCTGGCGTCATCTTTATGGCCGGTCTTACGCACTCAAACGACACAACTGGTAAAGATAAGAAAGCCAATGGCTTCCGTCACTTCTTTAACGGTTACATGTCTGCTGCTGCTTTGGCGCCAGTGTTGGAAAGCCTGTACGGCTCTGACCGTAACGCGTACCACCTGACAGCTGACTACACATGGGGCTGGACACAAGAAGAGTCTATCGCCGCAGCAACTGAAGCTATGGGCTGGAACACAGTGAACAAAGTACGTACGCCACTCGCGTCTACTGACTTCTCTTCCTACATTGCTCCAGTATTGAACTCGGGTGCTGACGTTTTGGTTCTGAACCACTACGGCGGGAACATGGTTAACTCTTTGACCAACGCTGTTCAGTTTGGCCTTCGCGACAAGATCGTAAACGGCAAGAACTTCGAAATCGTTGTTCCGTTGTACTCTCGCCTGATGGCGAAAGGTGCAGGCGCAAACGTTAAAGGCATCCACGGTTCCACAAACTGGCACTGGTCTTTGCAAGACGAAGGCTCAAAAGCATTCGTTAAGTCCTTTGGTACAAAATACGGCTTCCCACCTTCTCAGGCGGCACACACTGTATATTGCCAAACGATGCTTTACGCAGATGCGGCACAACGTGCGGGTACATTTAACCCTTGCGGTATCGTTGAAGCGCTTGAAGGCTATGAATTCGACGGCTTGGGCAATGGTAAAACATTGTACCGTGCAGACGATCACCAGTGCTTCAAAGACGTCTTGGTAGTACGCGGTAAAGAAAACCCAACATCCGAATTCGATCTTTTGGAAGTTGTCGAAGTTACGCCAACATCACAGGTCATCTATGAAGCTGATCACCCGATGTTTGCTGGCGGTGCTTTGGGTTCATGTAACCCGGGCGCGTAATCGCATATTGCAAAGCCTGTCACGACAGGCTTTGCAAATTTGCATTTCACAATAAAAACAATTCATTGGCTCCCCCCGGTTTTCTGGGGGAAACCTCTTACATAGGTTATCGGTGGGACCATGGATCAAATCCTTCTTCAAATTCTAAACGGGCTCGACAAGGGCTCTGCCTACGCGCTGATCGCGCTGGGGCTGACACTCATTTTTGGCACATTGGGCGTTGTTAACTTCGCACACGGTGCATTGTTCATGATTGGTGCATTCTGCGCCGTAACGCTGCAGCGTATTTTGAACATCTCAACAGTCACTACCGATCCAACGAAGACTGACTTCTTAGGCAATCCAGCTACGATTAAAACGCCCGTCGTTGAAACATGGTTTGGCCCCGAAATGGGCGCAAGCATTATCGACTGGTCCGTACCATTGGCGATCCTGTTTGCGATCCCAATCATGGCAGCCGTCGGTTTCATTATGGAACGTGGCCTAATCAAGCACTTCTACAAACGTCCCCACGCTGACCAGATCCTTGTGACTTTTGGCTTGGCCATCGTTTTACAAGAGGTCATCAAGGCCTTCTACGGTGCAAACCCGATCCCAACCCCCGCGCCAGAAGCCTTCCGTGGGTCGTTCGATTTTGGCACCTATCTAGGGTATGAAGCCAATGCGATTATCTATCCCTACTGGCGCATGGTCTACTTTGCCTTCTCGGCAGTCATCATTGCCGCTGTCTTTGCATTTCTCCAGTTCACCACCTTTGGGATGGTTGTCCGCGCAGGTATGGCAGACCGCGAAACGGTTGGTTTACTTGGTATCAACATCGACAAACGCTTTACAATCATGTTCGCAATTGCCGCCTGTGTGGCTGGCCTGGCGGGCGTTATGTATGCTCCGATCAACTCGCCTAACTATCACATGGGTATGGATTTCTTGGTCCTAAGCTTTGTTGTGGTTGTTGTTGGAGGCATGGGCAGCTTGCCTGGTGCTGTGCTTGCGGGCTTTATGCTGGGCATCCTTGAAGCGTTCGCATCTATGAACCAAGTCAAAGCAATCTTCCCAGGCATTGACCAAATCATCATCTACCTAGTCGCAATTATCATCATTCTGACGCGTCCCCGTGGCCTAATGGGCCGTCGTGGCGTGATGGAGGAATAAGAACATGTTGAAACTTAATAAACGCGACACAATGTTGTTCGTCATCGTAACAGCAATGGTGTTTCTTGCTCCATTCCTTCTGAACCCCTTCCCACAAGGGTCTTCAATGGCTCAAATGTTCAATGCAGGCTATCCTGATCTGATGCAACGATTTGTAATCTTTGGCATTCTTGTCATCGGTTTCAACATCCTCTTTGGTCTCACAGGATACCTTTCCTTTGGCCACGCGGCCTTTCTCGGAATAGGTTCATATTCAGCTGTATGGATGTTCAAACTGCTCAGCATGAACATTATCCCAGCCCTCATTTTGTCGATGATTGTTGCTGGTATCTTCTCACTTGTTATTGGATACGTAAGTTTGCGTCGATCAGGGATATATTTTTCGATCCTAACCCTGGCCTTCGCTCAAATGTCTTACAACCTTGCCTACTCAGTTCTAGGCAACCCATCATCAAACTACAATTTGACCAACGGTGAAACGGGCCTGCAACTGGCGCTGAATGATCCACGTGTTTTGGATGGTGCAGCTGCCGCCAATGGTGCTCTGCCCGTAACGAAACTGTTTGGTCTGGCGATGCGCGACAGCTATAACTTGAACGTTGGCGGCTGGTTGTTCACTTTCAACGTTGGCTACTATGTCGCAGGCATCTTGATGCTGATCTCATTCTACATCTCAATCCGCATCTTCCGTTCCCCTTTTGGGATGATGCTGCGGGCTGTAAAGTCCAACCAACAACGTATGAATTACACTGGCCTAAACACAAAGCCATACACACTAGCAGCCTTTGTTATTTCAGGCATGTACGCTGGTCTAGCTGGTGGGCTGCTGTCCTCAATGGATCCACTTGCAGGTGCTGAGCGTATGCACTGGACCGCATCAGGTGAAATCGTGATTATGGCGATCTTGGGTGGTGTTGGTACATTGATCGGGCCAATCGTTGGCGCGGGGTTCAATGAATACTTCAAGAACATCCTATCAAAAATCAACGATGGTGTTCTGCACCAATGGTTGTCCTTCTTACCTGACGGCCTAGAGAACTTCATCGTTGGCATTCTGCACTATTTTGTGGGCAAAGGTTGGCACCTGACACTTGGACTGTTGTTCATGATGGTTATCATCTTCCTGCCAGGTGGATTGGTTGAAGGCGGTCAACGACTTGCCAAAATGTTCAAACGCAAGAAGACTGACGACGGGTCTGACAGCAACAACACACCTGCGGAATAAGGAGAAACGAAAATGGGTATCCTTGAAGTTAAAAACGTAGGCAAACGGTTTGGCGGACTGCAAGCGCTTGGCGATGTAAACCTTAGCGTTGCTGAAAACTCGGTCCATGCGATTATTGGCCCGAACGGTGCTGGAAAATCTACTTTGCTCAATTGCTTAGTGGGCAAGTTAATTCCAGACACCGGTTCTGTCATGTTTGATGGGCAATCTGTACTGGGACGTAAGCCATTTGAAATCAATCAGATGGGCATTTCACGTGTTTTCCAAACGCCAGAGATTTTTGGTGATCTCAGCGTTTTGGAAAACATGCTGATCCCTTGTTTTGCAAAACGTGACGGTGCGTTTCACCTAAGTGCATTCAAAAACATGTTGGACGACAAAGAAATAATCGACCGAGCGCAACATATGCTGGAAGAGATGAAGATGGCAGACAAACACGGCATGAATGCCGCATCTTTGTCACGTGGTGACAAACGTCGTCTTGAGATTGGCATGTGCCTGTCGCAAGAGCCGCGCTTGTTGCTCTTAGATGAACCGACTGCTGGTATGGCCCGCGCGGATACCAACAACACCATAGATCTATTGAAACAAATTAGCGACGAACGTGACATCACCATCGCCATCATTGAGCACGACATGCACGTTGTATTCTCATTGGCTGAACGGATTACCGTTTTGGCTCAGGGCACACCATTGGTCGAAGACACGCCTGACAACATCAAAGGTCACCCCAAAGTGCGCGAAGCGTATTTGGGCGAGACACAAGACGCGGCGTAAGGAAAAGAACATGACAACATCATACGCCAATCAAGCCGCTTCGGCACCAGCATTTCTATCTATTTGGGATCTGCATGCCTATTATGGCGAAAGCTACATCGTTCAAGGCATCAGCTTTAACGTTCATGAGGGGGAAATCTTAGCCCTTCTTGGTCGGAATGGTGCGGGTAAGACATCAACATTGCGCGCAATTGCACGCCTAGACGACCCACAAGTGAACCGTGGTGAAATTTGGTTGGATCATCAGCCACTTCACAACATGTCCAGCTATGAAGCATCTCAAGTTGGTTTGGGCCTAGTCCCGGAAGACCGGCGCATCATCGCGGGCCTAACAGTTGAGGAAAACCTAAAGCTTGCGCAAATCGCACCACCTATCGGCTGGTCGATCGAACGAGTGTACGAACTATTCCCTCGCCTGAAAGAACGCCGCAACCAAGAAGGCGTCACCCTATCAGGCGGCGAGCAGCAGATGCTCGCAATCGCACGTGCTTTGTGTCGCGATATCAAAGTGCTGCTTTTGGATGAGCCTTATGAAGGTTTGGCCCCAGTCATCGTTGATGAGATCGAAAAGACGCTTCGCATCATCAAAAACCAAGGCATCACAACTGTTATTGTAGAGCAAAACGCAGTTCGTGCGCTGAAATTGGCAGATCGAGCAGTGATCTTGGACACTGGTGGAATCGTCTTTGACGGAACTGCTGCTGAAGTTCTAGACAACAAAGAGCTACGCGAAGAGTATTTGGCCATTTAAACCAGCTATACCTTAGATTAATCAAAGGCCGGTTCTTTAGAACTGGCCTTTTTTTGCGTCTAGCGCATTAAACGGATTATCATCACAAACTCTTACAATCTAAAAATGAGTATGAAAATTTGCCCACTGACAATAGTTTACCATAATCACTGGGCGCTCTCCCTATGGTACGTGCACTACTCCAGCCAGCTGGGTGCGAAGAACCTGTTCGTTATTGCCCATGGCCGTGACGACAAAATTCCAAACATTTGCCCAGAGGCTAATGTTATCAAAATTCCCCGCGACGAATTGGACAGGTTTGACTACGCTCGAGCAAAGATAATGAATGACTTTCATTCGACGCTTACGAGGGATATGATTGGACTATACGCACCGAAGCCGATGAACTGATCTGCCTAAATCCTTGACACTATTCCTCTTTTGCCGAACTGTTATCCACACGATGGGGTCCTGCTGTTTTTGTGATAGGTTTCGAACTGGTGGAAAAACAAGGCCAAACGCCTGTCCCGATGGACACATGCGTTTTTGACGAACGCACAGCCGCATTATTCACGGGCCATTATTCAAAAGCATGGGCATTCAGGCAAGACGCTCGAGCTTTGCGTCGCGGTATGGAAGTCGGAAAAAGACGCGCCAATCGAGCAAACTTTGCGATGCCAGAAGGGGTTTATTTAGCTCACCTAAAGTTCGCTGATACCACTGCATTGGCCAAAGCAAACCCACACCGCAAAGAAGTGGCAAGTTCAGAAGATGCTGGAATGCCCGGAACAGCATGGGCCTCACTACACGTCGAAGATCAGAGATTTTTCAGCAGATTTAGGTCTTTTCGAAATATTCCTTTGGAAACCGTATGCAACGAGGCCTATCGCCAACTCAGCGTCGATCCAGTTCGTGAACAAAACAGCGGTATTGTGAGCGCCCGAAGTCTAAGATTCAAAGCCAACACTCACTTACCCGAATGGTTCCAATCTCGCGAACTTAAGACTTGAAAATTGAGAGACGATACACCAACAGACGATCAAAATGTAGGTGCTTTCCTTAGGTCAAGCCATCGCTTATAAGGACGCTATAATAACAAGATGTCGGTGTGATTTTTTAGAAGCACCGTTGGGACAAGGCTCGGGAAACTATGACAAAAAACACTCGTGACGCAGACGTCGCCTTTATTCAGGCATTGGCCGAAGTACTGCGCGAAAACGATCTGACGGAAGTAAAAGTAAAGCGCGAATACGGTGAAGATGACAGTCTTGACGTTCGTGTAAGCAGACAACAACCACAGCAAGTGATGGCCGCCGCCGTTGCGGCACCTGTCGCTGCGGCACCTATCGCTGCGGCACCTGCTGCAGCCTCAGCAGCGAGTGCAGATCCTGCATCTGATCCGGGTGCAGTGACCTCTCCTATGGTTGGAACAATCTACTTGGCAGCAGAGCCAGACGCACCAGCATTTGTATCTGTGGGCACCGTCGTCGCTGAAGGTGATACCTTACTAATCGTTGAAGCAATGAAAACAATGAACCACATCCCAGCTCCACGCGCGGGTAAAGTGACACGTATCTTGGTCGACGATGGTTCCGCTGTTGAATTCGGCTCTCCTTTGGTGATCCTCGAATAAGGCGCTAAAAATGTTCAAAAAAATTCTGATCGCAAACCGTGGAGAGATCGCTTTGCGCGTTATTCGCGCTGCGCGTGAAATGGGCATCGGTTCAGTCGCTGTTCACTCCACTGCCGACGCAGACGCCATGCACGTTCGCATGGCCGACGAAAGTGTCTGTATTGGCCCACCGTCGTCTCAACAGTCCTACCTGTCGATACCAGCGATTATCGCAGCTTGCGAAATCACGGGCGCTGAAGCGATTCACCCAGGCTATGGTTTCTTGTCTGAGAACGCCAACTTCGTACAAATTATCGAAGATCATGGCCTGACCTTCATCGGTCCAACAGCGGAACACATCCGCGTCATGGGCGACAAGATCACGGCTAAAGATACAATGAAGGCCCTTGGCGTTCCATGTGTTCCTGGTTCTGCCGGTGGCGTTCCAACCCTCGAAGAAGCGCAACGCATCGGCAAAGAAATGGGCTATCCTGTCATCATCAAAGCAACTGCTGGTGGTGGTGGTAAAGGCATGAAAGTGGCGCAAACCGCTGCAGACATGGAAAGTGCATTCAGAACAGCACGTGCTGAAGGCAAATCCAACTTCGGCAACGACGAAGTCTATATCGAGAAATACCTTACAACCCCACGCCATATTGAAATTCAAGTCTTTGGCGATGGAAAAGGTAAGGCTGTGCACTTGGGCGAGCGCGATTGCTCTCTCCAACGCCGCCACCAAAAAGTATTCGAAGAAGCACCAGGTCCATCCATTTCGCCAGACGAACGCGCGAAAATCGGTAAGGTCTGCGCGGATGCATGTGCTAACATCAACTACATCGGTGCTGGTACAATCGAATTCCTATATGAAAACGGCGAATTCTACTTTATCGAAATGAACACACGTTTGCAGGTGGAACACCCTGTGACAGAAGCGATCTTTGACGTTGATCTGGTGCGTGAACAAATCCTTGTTGCCCAAGGACAACCAATGTCCTTTGGTCAAGATGACCTCAAAATCACAGGTGCCGCAATCGAAGTTCGGATTAACGCTGAAAAGCTACCAAACTTTACGCCCTGCCCTGGAAAAATTATCCAGTTTCATGCACCAGGTGGTTTAGGTGTTCGGATGGACTCGGCATTGTACGCTGGCTATTCAATCCCACCCTATTACGACAGCTTAATTGGAAAATTGATCGTGCATGGTCGTGATCGTCCAGAAGCTTTGGCACGCCTTAAACGCGCTTTAGGTGAGTTGATCGTCGATGGTGTCGACACCACTGTTCCTTTATTCCACGCACTGCTGAAAGAAAAAGACGTCTTGGATGGTACATATAACATCCACTGGCTTGAACATTGGTTAGAAACAAACCTAGGCGCTGAGTAATGCCAAAATGACCCTGACGCCGGACATCCTGCTTCACGGTTACTCAATTGGCATTTTCCCAATGTCAGACAGTCGGGACGACCCAGAGATCTTCTGGGTCGACCCACAAAAGCGGGGCATCTTGCCTATAGCTGAATTTCATATCTCAAAATCGCTAACAAAACGAATGCGCAAAACCGAACTTCAAATGAGTGTGGATCGTGATTTTATTGGCGTAGTAGATGGCTGTGCCGATCGTGAAGACACATGGATTAACGACGAAATTCGCGCACTATATTTGGCCCTACATACTGAAGGGCAAGCGCACTCTCTAGAAGTATGGGAGAAAGACGAATTGGTCGGTGGTGTCTATGGAGTATCACTAGGCGCAGCGTTCTTTGGAGAAAGCATGTTTTCGCGCAGAAAAAATGCGTCAAAGATGGCGTTAGCTTGCTTAACTGAGATGCTTGGACGCGGTGGTTACGTATTGTTTGACACTCAATTTACAACCGATCATTTAGCCAGCCTTGGTGGCTTTGAAATTGACCGCGGCAAATACCATCAGCTGTTGGATATGGCACAGGCTAAACCTGCGCAGTTCTTAACGCCCCTACAACCTCAAGAGGTTGTGCAACGCAGAACCCAAACATCATAGCGTGAGTGGTCCATTGCGTTCAAAGCAGGAGCCGAAGCAATCATCCAGCCTGAGAATAATGTTCCATCATGGCCAGTCTCACTAATCTCTATTGATGCAAATGCATTGCCTTCACGGTTACCGTTAGGATAGCGACATTCACGCAATATAATACTGAGGTTTCCAAAACTCGCAAAAGAGCCTGCCTGTAATGCGAAATCATTGGTTTTACCATTGATCCGCACAAGTCCACGCAACACAGCTCCTGAACCATTACTGGTTTCTTCACGATTAAGACCAGGTGTTAGTGCGTTGCCCAAAGCAAGACCAATTGCAGAATTAATATCCTGATCAACCAAATCTATCGTTTCACTCACCAACTCCTTTTTTGCATTCAAAACAGTTGTTGTTATCTCTTGCCCACAAACTGAAGAAGAAAACATTAAAAGAAAAACAAAAAGAAAATGGCGGATCACTTAGTGTCACCACCCGAAACAAACTTCAATAAAAGCGAGATCAAACTAACAGCACCTTGTGTGTCAGTAATTTCCGCATCTTCTTCTAGATTGAATGGTGAACCACCTGGCATGATTTCAACGAAATTACCGCCAAGTAAACCTTCAGAAGAAATTACGATCGCACTGTCATCAGGGATTTCGATATTCTTGGCAACACTCACGATGGTATCTGCCCGAAATGTCTGCGGGTTCAGTTCAACGGATGTAACCGTTCCAATTTTGACCCCAGCAAGACGAACATCAGTGCCAACACTTACACCTTCTAGGCTGCGAAAGCTCGCATTCAGTGTGTAACTATCACCACCGCTGGAGATACCAGCAATCTGGGCTGCATAGATGCCAAAGCCAATTGCAGCGGCTAAAACAACGCCGCCTACAACCATTTCTGTCGTATTTTCAGCCATTTTTGAGCCCTATTCTGGCGTCCATGCCTCATAGTCAGCACGTGGTGCCGGTTGAGCGCGACGGATAGATCCAGATGGAGCATATGCCATCGGCGTACCTGTAAGATTCTCTTGGTGTGGTTTCTGCCAAGGCTTGTTGATCATTGGCTTTTCTGTCGGTGGTTCATCCCAAGTGCGGTGCAACCAACCATGCCATTCTGGATCAACACGGCTTGCTTCTGCTTCACCGTTGAAAATTACCCAACGCTTTGAATTATCTTTATTTTTATAGAATTTGTTACCTTGCGCATCGGTACCTACCTTTAGGCCTTTTCGCCAAGTGAACAACTGCGTGTTCAACGTTTGGCCGTTCCACCATGTTACTGCACGCAACAATGTATTCAAAATGCCCATTAATCCGCCTCCGACGTTTGCGAGTGGTATGCCGCATCCTGGCCTTGCAGTCCAGAGACAAGCGCGGCATTTACTTAGCTCGGCAAGATTGCTGTCACTTCAATTTCAATCTTATACTTCGGATCAATTAACCCACATTCAATCATCGTTGCCGCTGGTGGATTTTCACCAAACGTATCCGACAAAATCGGCCAGCACGCTTCAAAGTCTGCAGCTTTGGGCAACATATAGGTCACGCGCACGATGTGTGTAAAACTTGTTCCCGCTTCGATCAAAGCGTTTTCAATAACATCTAACGCAGATTGGCATTGTTCTTCGACAGTTTCTCCCTGCCCTACTGTACCAGCGACATGAACCAATCCGCCCACAACTACAGCACGACAATATCCAATTTTGGCCTCGAATAGGCCACCAGAGTAAATTCGTTTCATTTGTCCCTCATCTGATAGTAACAACAAAAAAGGCGGGCACTTTGGCCCGCCCCTTTATTCATAGCTTGCACTCAAAGCTTAACCTGCAGTTGCAGATTCTTTTTTGACTTCGGCATGGATCATCAACGGTGCTGCATCAGTGTTGACAGCCTCCTCGTTCACAACCACTTCTTTCACTGTATCCAAACCTGGCAATTCAAACATCGTATCCAACAAGATTTCTTCAAGGATTGAACGAAGGCCACGAGCACCCGTTTTACGCTGGATTGCACGTTTTGCGATTGCGCTAAGCGCATCATCAGTAAACTTAAGTTCAGTATCTTCGAGTTCGAACAAACGTTGGTACTGTTTAACCAGCGCATTCTTTGGTTGCGTCAGAATGGTGACCAAGGCGTCTTCGTCCAGATCTTCAAGCGTTGCTAAAACAGGCAAACGACCCACAAATTCTGGAATAAGACCGAATTTCAACAAATCTTCTGGTTCCAAATCGGTGAATATTTCACCAATTCCGCGCGCATCGTTGTCACGGACGTCCGCACCAAAGCCCATTGCAGAACCCTTACCACGTGCAGCGATAATTTTATCCAAACCTGCAAAAGCACCACCACAGATAAACAAGATGTTCGTTGTGTCCACTTGCAGGAACTCCTGCTGCGGGTGCTTACGGCCACCTTGTGGAGGGACGGAAGCAACTGTGCCTTCCATCAATTTCAGCAATGCCTGTTGAACCCCTTCACCAGAAACATCACGGGTGATGGACGGGTTTTCAGACTTGCGAGTAATTTTATCAACTTCATCGATGTAAACGATGCCGCGTTGTGCGCGTTCAACATTATACTCAGATGCCTGAAGCAGCTTGAGGATAATGTTTTCAACATCTTCACCGACGTAACCCGCTTCAGTAAGCGTCGTCGCATCCGCCATTGTAAACGGAACGTCCAGGATACGTGCCAAAGTTTGTGCCAAAAGCGTTTTACCACAACCCGTTGGACCCATTAGCAAAATATTAGATTTTGCCAACTCTAGTTCACCGTCATTCTGAGCGTGGTTCAAACGTTTATAGTGGTTGTGCACAGCGACAGACAAGACACGTTTCGCCATTGCTTGGCCAATCACGTAGTCGTCAAGAACGCCGCAGATGTCGCGTGGCGTTGGGACACCTTCGGTAGACTTCAAACCGGAAGCTTTGGTTTCTTCGCGAATAATATCCATGCACAATTCAACGCATTCATCACAAATGAACACGGTTGGGCCCGCAATTAACTTGCGAACCTCATGCTGGCTTTTGCCACAAAAGCTACAATACAAGGTATTCTTGCTGTCGCTGCCGGAGTTCGATGCCATGATAACCCTTTCAGGTTTTAACGTTTCACTATGCGCTAAGGGCGCAAGATACACTAACTTAGGCCAGCCCCGACATGTCCACAATCGCAAAAGTTCGCGAGGACAGATCGAGGCCTAGTTTTTAGGCGTCTACGTCGTCAGTTTTCGCACGGTTCTCAACGATTTCGTCAATCAAACCCCAGTCTTTAGCTTCTTCAGGCGACATAAAGTTGTCGCGTTCAAGGCCTTCTTCGACTTGCTCGAGCGTGTTGCCAGTGTGCTTGACGTAGATTTCATTCAAACGTGTTTTCAATTTTTGTGTCTCACGCGCATGGATCATGATATCCGTTGCTTGCCCTTGGTACCCGCCTGATGGCTGGTGAACCATGACGCGGCTGTTAGGCAGCGAGAAACGCATGCCTTTTTCACCAGCCTGCAAAAGCAATGAACCCATAGACGCCGCTTGACCAACAACCAGTGTCGATACTTTTGGACGAATATATTGCATTGTGTCGTAGATCGACAAACCAGATGTCACAACGCCACCTGGAGAGTTGATGTACATGCTGATTTCTTTTGAAGGGTTCTCAGCTTCAAGGTGCAACAACTGCGCAACGATCAAAGAAGACATGCCGTCGTGGACTGGGCCGCTTAGAAAAATAATCCGCTCTTTAAGCAGACGTGAAAAAATGTCGTAGGCACGTTCGCCGCGGCTGGTCTGTTCAACGACCATCGGGACAAGGGTGTTCATATATGTGTCGATTGGATCGTTCATCATAGACCTGCTTTGCTATACTCTGGAAGGACCATACCCACCAAGACGTTACTTAAATCATATTATCGCTAAGAAGGGTCTGCAAGGGGGCTGGGTCATCAAATGTATGGGCAAAAGATAATGCCCGCCCCCAATTGTGATTTCACGACGGCTATTTTGTAAGGCAGGCAGCCAAGGCAATACCTACCGAACCCAATAAATTGTAATAGAATTCGGAATCAAGGTCGAATCCAGCACCTGCTTCATCGCCTCTACAATTTGTAAATCTACCGCTACCGCACGAACCAACCCCTTGTTTTGCAACGGACCGGCTAAAACACATTGAACTTTATGCGCCGCAACCAGATCACGCACCAGCGCGATACATTTAGGGCTAGGTGACACCACTTCTTAATCATAAATCGCTCCAACTACTGCGATCGCGAACCTTTGTACTAAATTGTGGAATGCGTCGTGAAATACAATGAGCGACAGATCTTTGAACACCCCCAGCTGCTGAGTTATTTCACCCAACACTACCGTAATTCGTCGGATGAACACTTTTGCGTTTGCGTCATAAAAAGCAGAATTTTGTGGGTCCTCTTTACCCAACGCATCCGCAATCACATAAACCCACGTAATTGCATTTTAGGGATCAAACCAAACATTAGGATCACCTTGAACATGTTCATCTTCGTGTTCGCCTCGATGGTCATCGTGCTTCTCTTCTGGAGCATACACACTATGCGAATGCTTGCCAAAGCCTGCACCCTCGCGGAATGCAGGCATCTGCGTTTCTGGCGATCCTAATAATTCAATTTGGCGCGCTGTAGGTGAAAGGTAATCAATTGGCCCTTCAAACCATGGTGTAAGCTCCTCACCGACCCAAACGACCACATTCGCTTTCCTAAGATTGTGGTATCTGTTGGACGCATTGCAAAGTCGGGGGCGGCAATAAACCGAAACAATCAGATCCCGCACAAACTTATTACCAGCCATTTGCGCAACAATGCTTTGGATCGGCGCAATGTCGACAGCCATAGGTAACTCGATGCACTCGACTGCATGCTCGGCCCAACCCAAACTGCAAAAAGCCTGAAGTTGGAATTTATTCAGGTCACTCGAACCACGATTTGAGGAAAACCCCACGTCCTCAGCGGCCATTCATCAGGAGCCGATATATCACTGCCAAACCGGCGAGTGATCCAAAAGTCCATCTTATGCGAATACTTTTGAAGCGAGACATGAAAAGGAACACCCAATGATAAACAAAATCTTTGCCGCTTTGCTGGCCTTTGTTGTCGTGACACAGGTTCACGCAGAGCCCGTTTTGCCCAAGCTGTCAACAAACGACCTCAACGGACAAGAAGTTGAGCTGCCCTCAGATTTGCCTGGAAACCCAACAATCGTGTTCATTGCTTTCAAACAAAACCAACAACCTTCGATCAACGCTTGGGTGAATCGTCTTGGGTTGCAAGATGAGGGTGGCCCAGCATGGGTCGAATTGCCTATCGTTGGACAAGGTGCTGCGCTCATCCGTACTTATATCGACAACGGTATGCGCTCAGGCATTACGTCTAAAAAGATGCGTGCGCGCACAATAACAATCTATTCAAACCGTAGAGCATTTAACCGCGCGATGGAGATCCCGACGATGTCTCAAATCTATGTCGCATTGGTAGAACAAGACGGCACAGTCAGATCTATGATCGCAGGTGACGTGACAGAAGAAAAAGTAGATAAGCTTCGAGCAGCGATCTACTGAGATGGTTGGCCATCGTGGCTCAAAATCAACATGCCCATCTGCCAGCTTATGCAACCTTTGCCTGCGACATCGCTCCCTTTAACGAACCGATCAATGGATGACTGATGCAAACTTTCAGGGGTAATTCCGTAAAAAACACTGCAGACAAGCCCATTAGCAACCTTAGGAAAAAATTCCTACATTCAATGCTTCGCGCCGCATTACTCGAGCGGGGTGAAGAAGCGTTCCAAATACACCCCAAGCACCTCAAGACACACAGAGGACGCATAACTTTTCGCATCCTGATGGAACGTAACGGGGTAACCACACCTGAAGACCTATATGATGCCTTGGTTAAGTTGGACTACTTGGAGTGGGACGAAATCCTAACGCCGTTACCTAAGTACAAACATAAAACCAACGATTAGAAACGTTACTGGCGCTGTGCCTTTGTCCAAAAAGTGGACCGAGCATCTTCAATCAACTCCGAGAGTTGAACCGCGAACTGCAATCGCACTGCATGTGTTGAACGAAAAAATCAAAATTGTTTTACGCTTTGTCTCCTCCCGCGAGGCAGCAGGTGATTAAAAGTCGAAAACTACCACACCACCTAAACGACTAATAAATCTAATAGCTGTTTAGGGGTGATGGCGGAGGAACAGGGATTCTCAATGATATTAGATTAAGCCTATGT
>Ga0307995_1000693_pt1 | contig 22606 bp, 17 predicted proteins | sample EllFjometagen262_FD_203132 | JGI IMG/M metagenome (GOLD analysis project Ga0307995, IMG submission 203132) | Marine microbial communities from Ellis Fjord, Antarctic Ocean - #262 | ecosystem: Environmental > Aquatic > Marine > Unclassified | place: Southern Ocean | collected 2014-11-02 | reverse complement strand
AAACTTTAAGCTAGATGGCGGCGCAATGTTTGGCGTTGTTCCAAAACCACTTTGGTCTAGAACCAATCCAGCAGACTCGAACAATATGATTGACATTGCTTCTCGTTGTCTTTTAATTGAAAATGGTGATCGCCTGACTTTAATTGATACTGGTATGGGCAATAAACAAAGTGATAAATTCTTTGGTTATTATTACCCTTGGGGAGATTTTACTCTTGAAAAGTCTCTGAAAGAAAAAGGTTTTCATAAAGACGATATTACTGATGTGTTTTTAACTCATCTTCATTTTGATCATTGTGGGGGTGCGATTCAACGAGATAAAAATCGCACAGGTTACGAACCTGCTTTTAAAAATGCCACTTATTGGAGTAATGAAAAACATTGGAATTGGGCAACAAAACCCAACCGAAGAGAAAAAGCTTCTTTCTTATCTGAAAATATTTTACCCATGCAAGAAAGCGGTCAGTTAAAATTTGTTAGTGACCCTAAGGAATGTTTTTCGAATGTAAATGAATTGGATTTTGGAATATTTTTCGCAGATGGCCATACTGAAAAACAAATGATCCCACATATAGATTATAAAGGAAAAAAAATTGTGTTTATGGCAGATTTATTACCAACTGCTGGGCATTTACCGCTTCCTTTTGTAATGGGATATGATACAAGGCCCTTATTAACCATGCCAGAAAAAGAAAAGTTTCTTAATATGGCTGCAGACAATAATTACTATTTATTTTTAGAGCACGATGCTCATAACCCTATTATTACAGTAAAACACACAGAAAAAGGGGTTCGCCTTAATGAGTGTTTTACTAATGATGAATTATTTAACTAAAAAACAATGAAAAATTTAAAACCTTTTGTACTAGCAGCTACAACAACGCTTTTATTAGCGAGCTGTGGGAGTAGTGTGGCGCCAATTAATACGCCTCTTCTTGAAAACTCAACGACCTTAACCCTTAAAACAGCAAACGTTGAAGACGCTCAGCTTAAAGTTTGGAGCGCTACAGATTTAGCAACCGACACTATTCCAGGGATGAGTGTTGATAAAGCATATGCCGAATTAATTCCTAATTTAAAAGGAACCAATGTAATTGTTGCTGTTATTGATAGCGGAATTGATATCGAACACGAAGACCTTAAAAACGTGATTTGGATAAATAAAGGAGAAATACCTAATAACGGAATTGATGATGATAAAAATGGATATATAGATGATGTTCACGGATGGAATTTTTTAGGAGATATCGTAGGTGAAAATCTGGAGTTTACTCGTATTGTCAGAAGATATGATGTTGAGTTTAATGGAAAAGATGCATCCGAAATTAGTGAGGTCGAGATGGAAACCTTTGTTTTATACCAAAAAGCAAAAGCAGAGCAAACTAAAAATTACGACGAAACAAAAGCAAATCGCGATAGATATACTCAAATGCTAAAGGAAGTTACTGACGCTAATAATATAATTTTAAAAAAATTAGGGAAAGAAGACTATACGGCTGCAGATTTAGCTGCAATAAGTAATCCTTCTGATGAGGAACAAAAAAATATTGCTGTGTTAACGCAAATGTTGTCATATGGCGGAAGTATTCCTGAATTTATGGAGCGTCTAAATGGTGGTGTCAATTATTTTGATGGCAGAATGAAAAATCACTTTAATATGGAAACTGACTTTAGAGGAGTTTTAAATGACAATCCTTATGACATTACTGATACTAGCTATGGTAATAATGATGTTGATGGGCCAAATCCTAAAAAAGAAGACGCTATGCACGGTACTCACGTGGCAGGAATTATTGCTGCTCAAAGAGGAAACGGTATTGGAATGGATGGTGTTGCTCAAAACGTGGAGATTATGGTCGTTCGTGCGGTGCCAGATGGTGATGAATATGATAAAGATGTTGCTTTAGCAATTCGTTATGCGGTAGATAATGGAGCAAAAGTAATTAACACAAGTTTTGGAAAGGCATATTCTCAAAACCCGGAGTGGGTTTGGGATGCTATAAAATATGCGGATAAAAAAGATGTTTTAATTGTGAATGCTGCGGGAAACGATGGGATTAATTTAGATGTAATTACTAGTTACCCAAATGACCAAAATGGAACAGGAGCAGAAATAAGTGATAATTTTATTACTATTGGTGCTCTTAATTACAAATATGGTGAAGAAATGGTTGCAACATTCTCAAATTATGGCGCTACTAGTGTAGATTTATTTTCTCCAGGTGTTAAAATTTGGTCAACGACTCCTTTAGATACTTACAAGTATTTACAAGGTACCTCTATGGCATCTCCAAATGTAGCTGGTGTAGCTGCAATGATTCGTTCATATTACCCAAAACTATCTGCCAAACAAGTAAAGCAGGTTTTAATGGATAGTGGTTTACATACCTCTACGCTGGTAATTGTAGGAGGAGAAGAATCAAATGTTCAGCCTTTTGATGCTATTTCAAAATCTGGTAATACCGCAAATTTATATAATGCCTTAATTATGGCAAGTAAAATGTAAAAAATATGAAGTTAGTTTTAAGTGCTCTTTTTACGTTATTTCTTTTTGTTGCTTCTGCACAAAACAACAGGAGTTATTGGCAACAAAAAGTAGATTATAAGATGGAAATTGACATGGATGTCGAAAACCACCAGTATAAAGGAACTCAGGAGCTAACTTATACAAATAACTCACCCGATACATTGTATCGAGTGTTTTACCATTTATACTTTAACGCATTTCAGCCAGGCAGTCAAATGGATGTTCGTTCGAGAACAATTCAAGATGCAAGTAGTAAAATTTCAGATAGAATTTCTAAATTAACACTATCAGAGATCGGTTATATCAAGCCAACATTATTAACTCAAGATGGGCAAAATTTACAATTTGAAGTTGTTGGTACTATATTAGAAGTAATATTAAATACTCCCATTTTACCTAATACTTCTACTGTTTTTAACATGAACTGGAGCGCTCAAGTCCCTATACAGATTAGAAGAACAGGACGTGATAATGCAGAGGGAGTGGCATACTCTATGACCCAATGGTATCCAAAATTAGCGGAGTATGATTTTGAAGGTTGGCATGCGGTACCTTATATCGCTCGAGAATTTCATGGTGTTTGGGGAGATTTTGATGTTTCTATTAAACTGGATGAAAACTACATTATAGGGGGTACTGGCTATCTTAAAAATGGAAATAAAAAAGGATTAGGGGAAAAGTCAAAACGCAAAACTAGAACATGGCATTTTTCAGCACCTAATGTTCATGATTTTGCTTGGGCAGCAGATAAAGAATACATTCATGATACCTATCCGGGTCCTAACGGAGTAACGTTAAATTTCTACTACAAAAACAATCCTGAAATACTTGAAAATTGGAAAGCATTACAGCCAAAAACTGCAGATTTGCTTACTTATTTCAACACGCATATTGGTAAGTATCCCTATAAACAATATTCTGTGATACAAGGTGGTGATGGAGGTATGGAGTATGCAATGTGTACTTTGATAACTGGTGAACGGAAGTTAGGGAGTTTAATTGGTGTTACGGCACATGAATTGGCACATACTTGGTTTCAGTTTTTACTAGCAACCAATGAAAGCAAACACGAATGGATGGACGAAGGTTTTACATCGTATATTTCAAGTATGGCGATGAATGAATTGATGGAAGAAGGAAAAGAAAACCCAAACGCAGGCTCTTATAGAGGCTATAATTATATGGCAACTAGCGGCAAAGAACAACCTCAAACAACTCATGCCGATCGCTATAACACCAATACGGGTTATGGAATTGCTGCATATAGCAAAGGAGCTGTATTTCTTTCACAATTAGCTTATATTATTGGTAAAGAAAATTTAGATAAAACCTTATTGCGATACTTTAAGGAGTGGTCATTTAAACACCCTACGCCAAACGATTTTATTAGAGTAGCTGAAAAAGTATCTGGAGCAGAATTGGATTGGTATTTAATGGATTGGACACAAACTACAAATACAATTGACTACGGAATAATAGAAGTGCTTACTAAAGATAGCGAAACTAAAGTATCTATAGAGAGGATTGGTTTAATGCCAATGCCTATTGATATAAACGTTACTTATAAAGATGGTTCTATTGGGGCATTTTATATTCCGCTACAGATGATGCGTGCTGATAAACCAAACCCTAATTCAAATCAAGAATGGACCGTGTTACCAGATTGGGCATGGGCTAATCCAACCTATGAGTTTGTGATAAAAAATGATAAAAAAATAAAAAGCATCACTATTGATACTTCTCAATTAATGGCAGATGTCAATTTAGAAAACAACAGGTATGAGGTGGAGTAACTATAAACTAATCTATAGTAAAAAAGAAATATTTATTACAATTTTCAGCAATACTGTAAGCAATAAAAACTAGCGTTTTCTCGTTTTTATATACAACCAACAATAATGATTTAGATAATGGTTTTTAATAAAGAACCAATACTCTTTCATATTTCTTACTTTTACGGTTATGAATTTCCGTTTTCCAAAATCAGAAAAACTTAAAAGTAAAAAAACGATAGAGCTTCTTTTTACGGAAGGAAAATCAGTTAGCAAATATCCAGTAAAAGTATTTTATCTTCCATCTGAAAACGCAAAAAAAACACAGGTTGCTTTTGCTGTCCCTAAACGTAATTTTAAAAATGCAGTAGACAGAAATCGCATAAAAAGACAACTTAGAGAAGTTTATAGGCTTCAGAAACATTTGTTAAAAAATGAAGAAGAATTAAAGTTTACCTTGTTCTTTTTATATATTGGTAAGGAAAAATTATCCTATTCTGCAATTGAAACATCGATTAAGTTTCTGATTAATAAAATATAATATGAAAAAGAAGATTCTCATTCCTATTCTTACTTTAGGAATCCTTTTTACAACCGCTAGCTTTAAAGGAGATTTTTTTGAAATCGCCAAACAAATAGAAATATTCACTACGCTTTTTAAAGAGTTAAACATGAATTATGTTGATGAAACAACGCCTTCAGATTTAATGAATAAAGCAATTAAGGGAATGTTGGAGGACTTAGATCCTTATACCGTTTATTGGGATGAACAAGAAGTAGAAGATGCTCGTATTAACAACTCTGGAATGTACACAGGGATTGGAGCAAGGGTTAGAAACAAGGATAATAAAACGATAATTATCGAGCCTTTTAAAGGGTTTCCGGCAGATAACGCTGGTCTAAAATCGGGCGATCAAATTATTAAAATAGGAGATATTACACTATCAGATAACGAAGGTGATGCTAGCGAATTATTAAAAGGTGTGGCAGATTCTAAAGTTAAATTAACCTATTTACGACAAGGAAAAACAGAAACGACTACCTTGACTCGAGGTACTATTGATGTTCGTGCGGTACCATTTTACCAATTAATAAGTAATGATATCGGTTATATCGTGCTGTCTAAATTTAATAGAAAAACTACTATTGAAACAAAAGCGGCTTTAGAGGATTTAAAGTCGCAAGGGGCAACTAAAGTTATACTTGATTTAAGAGGGAATCCGGGCGGATTATTAACGGAAGCTATTAACGTTGTTAATTTATTTGTTCCAAAAGGAGCAGCTATTGTAACTACAAAATCGGCTATAAAAAAGTATAATAAAACCTATAAAACTCAAAAGCCTGCTTTTGATACAGAAATACCGCTAGTGGTTTTGGTAAACGGAAGAAGTGCATCTGCTAGCGAAATAGTTTCTGGTGGATTACAAGACTTGGATAGAGCGGTAATAATTGGCGCGCGTAGTTTTGGAAAAGGATTGGTCCAGCGTCCAAAAAAGTTAACGTATGGTACGCAATTAAAAGTGACTATTTCAAGATATTATACTCCAAGCGGAAGATGTATTCAGGCGCTTGATTATTGGAATCGTGATGAAAATGGAGATCCAGTTCGTGTAGATGTTAAAGAATATAGTTCTTTTAAAACAAAAGGCGGAAGAACAGTTTATGATGGCGGGGGTATTATGCCTGATATTGAATTAAAATCAGGCGAATTTAGCTCAATTACTACTGCTTTACTTAAAGATCAGGCAATTTTTGATTATGCTACTAATTATTATTACACCCATAAGATTGATGATTGGAATGATTTTGTGTTTACAAATAGTGACTTTCAAGATTTTCTACAATTTTTAAAATCTAATAATTTTGAATACGAAACTGAAACTGAAAAATTATTTTCAGAGGCCTTACGTAAATCAGAAGACGAACATTTACAAAAAGAAATTTCTTCTAGTTATAATCGATTAATGGTTGCTGTAGATAATGCTAAAGAAAAGGTCTTGGTTGAAAAGAAAGATGAAATTATTAACTTATTAGGCGATGAAATATTAAAGCGTTATTTTTATAGAGACGGGATGTATGAGTATCATTTAAGTCATAGTCCTGAGATTTTAGAAGCGGTTTCTGTGCTTAATAATGAATCGAGATACCAAAAAATATTAAACTAACATATGGAAGCGTTTTTGGGTTATTTTGAACATTTACCTACTTGGGTAAAAGCTACCTGGATTCTTTTTTTTCTTGCTTTTTTTTGGATCATAGAAGGGTATTATTCATTTTATAAAAACCCTGTTAGTAAATGGAAACATGCTAAAACTAACATCCTCCTTTTAGTACTAGTTGTAATTATTAATTCAATTTTTGGAATTCTACTAATCTTTGTTGATGGATGGCTAAGTGAGTCTGGCTTTGGATTGCTTAATTATTTAGACACTCCGCTTTGGGCTAAATTATTAATTTCAATTGTAGTCTTGGATTTTACTTCTCAATATTTTGTTCATTTTTTATTGCATAAAGTTAGGTGGATGTGGCGTCTACATATTGTTCATCATACCGATAAACACGTGGATGTAACTACAGGAACTAGACACCACCCATTGGATTTTTTAATACGTGAAACCTTTGCTTTGATGGTGGTGGTATTAATGGGAATGCCTGTTTCTTTTTATTTTTTATACAGAATGATCACCATCCCTTTTACTTACTTTAATCACGCAAACATATCCTTACCGCTTTGGCTGGATAAGGGTTTAAGTTATGTAATCGTCTCTCCAAATATGCATAAATTTCATCATCATCATGAGTTGCCTTGGACGGATAGTAATTTTGGAAACGTGCTTTCTATTTGGGATCGTATTTTTGGAACCTTTGTTTACGGTGATCCAACTAAGATTGTATATGGCTTGGACTCTTCAAATCATACCGACGATGAAGATGTTGTGTTTCAGTTGGGAATTCCTTTCAATAAAGATGTTAAATCTATAGATCAATAAATAAAATAGCAAATAAGAGTATGTCCTCTTGTTATTGTTTAATTTTGTGTAATTATTTTAATAAAGTAGTAAAAAGTTGAGGTTTTGAGGAAGCTATAGATCAAGTAACGGTAAAGCTTCGAAGAAAATGATTTGGTCAAGAAAATTATTATCGGATAGAATGCTTAACTTTTTAAAATCATAACTAAAAAAAGATACAATGAAATTAGTAGAATATAGTGTCCAATGGGCAAAAGGAGAAAGTTTTGAAGGTATGTGTATTGTAATTGCCGGTGTCCTTACTTTAGCATGTTCTTTATTAATTTGGAAATTTGGCACAACTGTTAACGCCAAAGCCTTGCTTGTTCCTGTATTTGTTTTAGGTTTGCTTTTTAGCACAATTGGGGGGTTTATGCTGTATTCCAATAACCAGCGTATTACCGAATTTCAAAAAGCCTATCAAACAGATTCAGAAGCATTTATTAAAAATGAAAAAAAGAGAGTCAAAGATTTTCAGTTTATGTACCCTACATCATTAGCGGTTAGTGCGGTGTGTTTTCTTATAACTGTTCTCGCGTTTGCATTTTCTAAAAACCCTGCGTTTCACGCTATTGGAATAGTTCTTACGGTTTTTGGTGTGTCATTAATTATTATTGATTATTTTTCAAAAGAAAGGGCTCAAATTTACTACGGTCATATTCTTAACAATCTATAATAAACGACATTTTACACATAAAAGAGCATCAGTGAAATACTCCAATTGCTAGCGATTTAAAAACTGCTCATCTTCTAATTTCAGTGATGCGACACTCAAAAAAAATGAACTTAAGTTTTTTGGGAAGCCTAAACGTAAATAACCACTTATACTTTATCTCTTTAAAAGAAAATATTTAAGGGGCGCTTCAATATGGTATAAAATCCTATGATTTTTAAGAAGGAAGTTTAGTCTTTATACGACCTGAACCGCATTAAAACGTAGTTTAGCTAACCCGTTATTTCCTTATCATAGCAACATGAGGAATGCCATCTTCTAAATATTTTTCGCCAATAGATTTAAAACCCAGGCTGGCATAAAATTTATTTAGATAACATTGAGCTGATATTTTTATAGTATTTGTTTTATAATATTTTTCAATAGCTTCAATAGAGCTGTTCATTATTTGATTTCCTCTTTTAAATTTCCGCTGTGATTCTTTTACAACTACTCGTCCAATAGAGGCTTCTTTAAAATAATCTCCTGGTTTAAAACAGCGTGTATAAGCAATTATTTCGTTTTCAACTACTCCAAGAATATGCAATGCTTTTTGGTCTGTCCCGTCGATGTCCTGGTACACACAATCTTGTTCTACCACAAATACTTCAGACCGTAATTTAAGTATATCATATAATTCAGCTGTAGACAGTTCATTAAATGTTTTAATATTAATTTTCATTATTATTATTTAATAGTAACAAGTAGTTTGAAATTAGTCCTCTTTTTAAATGTAAAAAATTAAAAACAAGGGATTTTATCAACTCTGGTTTGATGTCTTCCTCCTTCAAATTTAGTATTTAAAAAAATATTCACCATAGCAACTGCTTGAGGAATACTTGTATACCGTGCTGGGATACTTAAAATATTTGCATTATTATGAAGTCTAGCTAGTTCAGTAAGTTCTTTATTCCAACAAAGTGCAGCTCGTACTTCTTTATATTTATTTGCCGTCATTGCAGCACCGTTTCCAGACCCACAAATTATAATACCTAAATCAACTTTATTTGCAGCCACATCTTTAGCGACAGGATGTATAAAGTCTGGATAATCTACACTATCTTCTGTGTCTGTTCCATAATTTATAATAGATATCCCTTTAGATATTAATAGATTTACAATTGCTTCTTTATATGCTGGACCAGCATGATCATTTCCAATAGCTATTTTCATAATGATTCTTTTAAGTAAAGAGGTTTATTTAATATTAAAATTATTAAAACAAAGATATTGTATAATTTTAATAAACAGAAGGTTAATAATATACTTTACATTTTAATTATAAATTAAATTTAAAAACAGTTAATAAAGTGTTGATAGTTGTTTATAGTTTTTCTAAAAATAAATTTGTTTTTTACATAAATAAATTCAATAGCAATTTTTATTTTAATTCACCAAAAAAGTTAAGCTTAAATTATAGAAAAGTTATCTCCTAAATAAGTTGCTTTTTTAACTTTATAAAAATAAATAGTTATAAAAAATCAGCTGTTAATTATAGAAGTTAACAGTAGTTAATATAACCTACTATCTATCTCTAATTCAATTAAAATGCTAGTTAATATATTGTTAATATCTCACTAATAAAATATTTTAACTTAGTATCAAAAGAAATGTTTTAAAAGTTATAGTAACTATTAACAAGCAATAATAACCATCATTTTATATTTATATTTAATTAAAAAAAAAGGGATTATGTAATAGTTGTTGATAACGTTTTTTTAAATATTTAAACGATTTCTAAAACAGTATCGTTATTAAAATTATTTATAATTTTAATAGCTTTTTCTTTATCATTTTCATGAACTTGAAGTCTAATTCCTCCAAAAGTGTTAGAATGAAATGGGAGAATAGTAATAGCAGTTTCATTTAAAAAAACATAATTAATAATTGCTTGTTGAAGTAGTAATTCTATAATAATATATTCACTAGGATAAGTAAATCTTGCTATGGTTATAAAATTTTTCATAATTAGTAAAACAAAAATTTAAAAAAGGATTTTTTATAAAGGTAATTAATAATAACAGTTTGTTAATACTAATACAAAAATTTAAAGCTTACTTTTACCCTAATTAAATTTAAAAAATGTCGAAAAGAAACAACACGAGAAAGAAATCAAACAATTCTAATCTTACCCAAAGTATACTTACTACTTTAAGAAAACAAAATTCCAAACCAACTAATTATAAACAGATTGCATCTATTTTAGATGTTAGAGATACTACAACAAGGAATTTAATTATTAAAACTTTAAAAAAACTTCAAACTGAAGAAAAAATAGAAGAAATTACTAGAGGAAAATATATTATTAAAGCTTCTAAAAATTATTATATTGGAATAGCTGATGTAACCTCTAGAGGACAGGCTTATATTGTTGTTGATGATTTAGATGATGATATATTTATCAATAATAAAAACTTAAATCATACCCTACATGGTGATACTGTTGAGGTATATGTATTTAAAAGAAATAGAGGAGGAAAACAAGAAGGAGAAGTAACACAAATAATAGAACGAAAACAAACAGAATTTGTAGGTATTATAAAAATACAAGAACGTTTTGCTTTTGTAGAGTGTCAAGATGTTAAAATGTATACTGATATTTTTATTCCAAAAGAAAATATTAATAATGCAAAAGATGGTGAAAAAGTATTAGTAGAAATTGAAAGTTGGCCAGAAAAAGTTGGATCTCCTTATGGTAATGTAATTAAGGTATTAGGAAAACCCGGAGAACATAATACAGAAATCCATTCCATTTTAGCTCAATATGGGCTGCCATATGAGTTTGAAAAAGAAATTGAAGATTTTGCAAATAATATAAACACTTCAATTAATAAAGAAGAAATTAAAAAACGCCGTGATATGCGGTCTGATTTAACATTTACGATAGATCCAAAAGATGCAAAAGATTTTGATGATGCTTTATCATTTAAAGTATTAAAAGAGGATATTTATGAAATAGGGATTCACATCGCAGATGTATCTCATTATTTAACTCCAGGAACTATTTTAGATAATGAAGCTTTTGATAGAGCAACCTCTGTTTATTTAGTAGATAGAGTAGTACCAATGCTACCTGAAGTACTATCAAATAATGCTTGTTCATTAAGACCTAATGAAGAAAAATTTACTTTTTCAGCTGTTTTTAAAATAAATAACAAAGCAGAAATAATAGATAAATGGTTTGGTAGAACAGTTATTTATAGTGATGCGCGTTTTGCATACGAAGAAGCACAATATGTAATTGAAAACGAACTATTAAAAGAACATCAAACGGTTATTATACCTTCAGAAATATCCATCACAGGAAAAGCATACGAGGTTAAATCTAAAATCACCGAAGCAATCCTTAAATTAGATAAATTAGCTAAAATTCTTCGTAAAAAAAGAATGAAAGAAGGCGCTATTTCTTTTGATAAAGTAGAGGTTAAATTTAATTTAGATGAAAACAACAATCCTGCAGGAGTCTATTTTAAAGAAAGTAAAGATGCTAATAAATTAATAGAAGAGTTTATGCTTCTTGCTAATAGAAGTGTTGCAGAATTTATTGGAAAACAAAACCCTAAAAAAACATTTATTTATCGTGTTCATGACGAACCTAACGATGAAAAAATTGCTGCTTTACAAAATATTATAAAACAGTTTGGTTATAAACTAGATACCCGTGATCGAAAATCAACCTCCAACTCTTTAAATAATTTATTAAAAGATGTTCAAGGAAAAAAAGAACAAAATTTAGTAGATACGCTTGCGATACGCTCTATGAGTAAAGCTGTTTATACTACACAAAACATTGGGCATTATGGTCTAGCCTTTGATTATTATACTCATTTTACCTCACCTATTCGTCGATATCCAGACATCATGGTACATCGATTATTAAACCATTATTTAGAAGAAGGTAAAACCGCAAACGAAGATCAATACGAACAAAAATGTAGACACAGTAGTGAAATGGAGGGATTAGCTTCACAAGCAGAACGCGCAAGTATAAAATACATGCAAGTTAAATATATGTCCGACCACCAAGATCAAAATTTCTTAGGAGTAATATCTGGTGTAACAGATTGGGGTATCTATGTAGAGATTGTTTCTAATAAATGTGAAGGAATGGTGCGCTTACAAGATATAAAAGGGGATCATTATACGTTTCATAAAGATGAATATGCTGCAATAGGAGACCGCACAAAAACTAATTATCAGCTTGGAGATGAAGTTTATGTTCGTGTAAAAAACGCAGATTTAGTGAGAAAACAATTAGATTTCGAAATGTTAGGTCATAAAACGGATGTTGTAATTAATTAAAATTTCTTCTCAAAACTCTTCTCAAATGTATTTAGTACTTTTGCAGTATTATGTTTGATGGTTTAGTATATGCTGCTTTTTATGGTTTTTTATTAGCTTTTGCTATAGGCCCCGTATTTTTTACTTTAATTGAAACAAGTATAACTAAAGGCTTTAAAGCTGCTGTTTTTTTTGATTTAGGCGCTTTGTTTTCAGATGTAATTTTTATCATAATTGCTTTTTATAGCACCAGTCAAATTCTTGATAAAGTAAAAGACGACCCCGCTTTACTTATTTTTGGAGGAGGTGTTTTAATTGCGTTTGGTGTTATTTCTTATATACGAACCTCAAAATCATTTATTAAAATAGTAAGAGAACATTATTCTGTTGAAACCAAAAAAAACCATGGCGGGCTTTTTTTAAAAGGTTTTTTGTTAAACTTCGTTAATTTTGGAGTTTTAGCAGCTTGGATAGCAACTATTATTATCGCACAAGCAGTAACTACTCATAAAAATGGAGTTTTATTGTTTTTATCTATCACCATGATTACTTTATTTTTAACCGATTTATTAAAAATATTTCTCGCTAAAAAATTAAAAAGTAATCTTACGCCTCGTTTTATTATCAAGACAAAAAAATGGGTAAGTATATTAATAATTGGTTTTGGAGTGTTGTTATTAATTCAGGGTATTTTTCCAGACAATATCCAAGAAGGAATAGAGAATATTCCAGAAACTTTTGAAAAATAAAAAAGCTCCAGTAAGATACTGAAGCTTTTTGGAGGCGTCGAGCGGATTCGAACCGCTGTAAGAGCTTTTGCAGAGCCCGGCCTAGCCACTCGGCCACGACGCCCTAAATTCCTAATCAATAAAGAATATCTTTTAGAGATAGCAAATATAATATAAAGTTCAACTTTTTCAATTAAAAAATAACTTATCTTTTTATGGCTAACGTTACACTAACGGCTGCTACATCACCATCTATTGGCGGGTTCACTTTTGCTACCGTTACTTTTACATAACTAACCAACGGAACATCAAACAATATCTTATCAACAATACGCTTTCCTACGTGTTCTAGTAATTTAGAACGAACAGCCATTTGTTCCGCCACTATTTTCTGAAGCAACACATAATCAACAGTATCCGTTAATTCATCACTTTTAGATGCCTTATCAAGGTTTGCTCTTACCGAAAGGTTCACTAAATAATCTGATCCAATCTGTCCCTCTTCTAGTAAACAGCCGTGAAAGGCATAAATTTTTATATTTTTTAATTGTATCGTGCTCATTTCAACTATTTTTGCAAAGTTACAAATCCTTAACTTGTGGTGGGCATTTGTAAATATTAAATTAGTTGATTAAGATGTTAGAAAAAAAGATCCCTCTCAATTTTATTGAGCACATCATTGAAGAAGATTTAGCCAACGGAATGCCAAAAGAAAACTTGCGTTTTCGTTTTCCGCCAGAACCAAATGGATACTTACATATTGGACACACCAAAGCAATTGGTATTAGTTTTGGATTGGGGGAAAAATACGATGCACCGGTTAACTTAAGGTTTGATGATACCAACCCAGCAAAAGAAGAACAAAAATATGTAGATGCGATTAAGAAGGACATTGCCTGGATGGGTTATCAATGGGATCAGGAATTATATTCTTCAGATTATTTCCAAAAACTATATGATTGGGCGATTCGCTTTATTAAAAATGGAAAAGCGTATATAGACTCACAATCGAGTGAAGAAATGAGAACTCAAAAAGGAACCCCAACTCAAGTTGGGACCAATAGCCCATATAGAAATAGACCTATTGAAGAAAATTTAGATCTTTTTGCAAAAATGAAAGAAGGAGCGTTTAGCGAAGGAACCCATGTATTAAGAGCAAAAATTGACATGGAAGATCCCAATATGTTGATGCGGGACCCTATTATGTATCGTGTTTTAAAGAAAACACATCACAGAACAGGAAATGATTGGTGTATTTTCCCAATGTACGATTGGACACACGGCGAAAGCGACTATATTGAGCAAATTTCACACTCTTTATGCTCTTTAGAATTTAAACCTCATAGAAAGCTTTACGATTGGTTTAGAGACGAGGTTTATAGTGAGAACTCAAGAGAACTTCCTTTAGCTCCAAAACAACGAGAATTTGCACGCTTAAATTTGAGCTATACCATTATGAGTAAACGAAAGTTGCTTCAATTGGTAGAAGAAAATGTAGTAAAAGGGTGGGACGATCCAAGAATGCCAACTATTTCTGGATTAAGAAGAAGGGGATATACGTCCAATGCAATAAAAAAGTTTATTGAAGCTGTAGGAGTGGCAAAACGCGAAAACGTGATTGACGTATCTTTATTAGAATTTTGTATTCGAGAAGATTTAAATAAGACTGCTCCACGCGTAATGGCAGTTTTAAACCCCGTAAAATTAATAATTACCAATTATCCTGAAGATAAAGAAGAATTGTTAAAAGCGGAAACCAATCCTGAAGATAAAAATGCTGGATTTAGAGAAGTTCCTTTTTCTAAAGAACTGTACATTGAAAGAGAAGATTTTAAAGAAGCTGCGAGTGATAACTTTTTTCGACTAAGCCCTGGAAAAGAAGTGCGTTTAAAAAATGCATATATCATTAAAGCAGATTCCGTTTTAAAAGACAGTCAAGGAAACATTACTGAACTATTATGTACTTACGACGCTGATAGTTTAAGCGGTACAGGAACGGAAGCAAGTATTAGAAAAGTAAAAGGGACGCTTCATTGGGTTTCAATTGCTCATGCATTAAAAACAGAGATAAGATCCTACGATCGTTTGTTTACAGACGAAGCCCCAGACAGCCATAAGGACAAAACTTTTATGGATTTCATAAATCCAAATTCTCTTAAGGTTACAGAAGCTTTTGTAGAGCCTAGTTTGGCTTCTGCAAAAAAAGGAGATAGTTTTCAATTTCAACGATTGGGGTATTTTAATGTGGATGATGATACTACTTCAGAAAACATTGTTTTTAATAAAACAGTAGGATTGCGAGATTCTTGGGCAAAGAAAAAACCAGCTCAAATACAAGTGGAACAAGCTCAAATACCACAGGTTTCACCCATCAATGAAATCATGCGTTTTGGTAAAAAATACACAAAACTACCTATTGAAAAACAAGAATTAGCCAAAACAAGAATACAAGAATTAGCCACAAACATTTCTTATGATGAATTAACGCCTTTCTTTGGAACTGCTCTTAAAAAAGTAGGTACTCGAATTGTAACGATGATAAGCTTAGGTGTATTATTAAAAATCACCCCAGAAATCACCCCAGAAATTAAAGAGTTTGTAACAAAAGCACTGGAGGATAAAGACGAGTTATTAGTGTTGGAAGCAAAAAAAATAACCTTCTAGTTTTAGAAGGTTATTTTTTAATTTATCTAATAATCAAAATCTGATTGAGGTGGCTTAGGCAACTTTTTCTTTTTATTCACAATCCCTTTAGCTTCATTTTCTTTTTTCATTTGTTCCCCAATTTGATTACTGGCAACAAAAGATGCTATCATATTATTTAACATATCGCTTCCTGCTTGAGGTGAATTAGGCAATAATATTAAATTGGAATTAGTGGAGTCTCCAACAGATTGCAAGGTGTCATAATGTTGAGTAACCACAATCAATGCAGATGCTTCTTGAGAATTAATCCCTACATTATTTAATACATCAACACTGTCTTCAAGGCCTCTTGCAATTTCCCTACGTTGATCAGCGATACCCAATCCTTGTAATCGCTTACTTTCTGCTTCAGCTTTCGCTCTTTCAATAATTAATATTCGTTGTGCGTCTCCTTCGTGTTGCGCAGCAACTTTTTCTCTTTCAGCAGCATTAATACGGTTCATTGCAATTTTTACCAACTGGTCAGGATCAATATCCGTTACCAAAGCTTTTACAATGTCATAGCCATAATTTAACATTGCTTCTTTTAATTCTCTTTGAATTGCAACTGCTATTTCTTCTTTTTTAACAAATACATCGTCCAATATCATTTTTGGTACTTCGGCACGAACAACATCAAATATAAAAGCTGTAATTTGTTCGTGAGGGTTTTGTAATTTATAGAAGGCATTATACACGTCTTCTCTTTTTATTTGAAACTGAACTGAAATTTTTAAATGAACAAAAACATCATCTTTTGTTTTTGTTTCAACAATAACATCTAGCTGTTGTATACGTAAATTTACTCGCCCAGCAATTTTATCAACAAAAGGAATCTTCATATTAATTCCCGCACCATAATCTCTAGAAAACTTTCCAAATCGTTCAACAATAGCAATGGTTTGTTGCTTTACTATAAAAAAAGAAGCAAGCAATAAAACAAATAGTCCAATAATAATAATAGGCAATCCAATATAACTCATAATAAATTTTTTTAGATTAAAAATCAATGCTGAAGATACAAAAAAAGCTTGTTTTTATCGCTTTTAAAACTTTCTTAATTTAGAATGCGATAAGGTTAAAGAAAATAGCTCTTTAATTGTCTTAGCTAGAATGTTTTCCTTTTAAGATAAAAAAGATATTGTTTTTTTTATTCTACTAATTGTCTCTTCTTTACCAAGAATAGCCGCAATATTAAACACATCTGGCCCTTTCATTTCTCCTACAAGCGAAAGTCTTAAAGGCATCATCACCTTCCCAAATCCAATTTCTTGAACAGTAAGCCATCCCTTTACTTTATTTGAAATTTCATCTGAAGTAAATTCTTCACATTCATTTAAAAGACCCAACACCTCGGTCATTATTTCAGAAGTTCCTTCTTTAAATGCTTTTTTTGAAGCTTTTTCGTCATAAGCGGTCGGAGCTTCAAAAAAGAAACTTCCTTGCTCCCAAAGATCACTCACAAAAGTTGCGCGTTCTTTTATAGACGTTACTATAATTGAAAGCTTCTTATTGGTAACAATACCTTTGTCTTCTAATAGTTTTGAAAATAAACTTGTTAAAGTTTTATTATCTTTTGCTTGCAGATAATGATGTTGAAACCATTTTGTTTTTTCTGGATCAAATTTAGCTCCTGCTTTGTTAACCCTACTTAAATCAAAAGCTTTTACCAATTCGTTTAAACTGAATATTTCTTGTTCCGTACCAGGATTCCAACCTAATAAGGCTAGCATATTTATTAGTGCCTCAGGAAAATAACCATCTTCTCTATAACCAGAAAACACTTCACCCTCTTTGGCTTTCCATTGAATTGGAAATACAGGGAACCCCATTTTATCACCATCACGCTTACTTAATTTTCCTTTGCCAATGGGTTTCATAATTAAAGGTAAATGAGCAAATTCAGGTATTTCCCAACCTAAAGCTTGGTATAAAGCGATATGTAATGGAACCGAAGGAAGCCATTCCTCACCACGAATTACGTGAGTGATTTCCATAAAGTGATCGTCTACAATATTTGCCAAATGATATGTTGGCATCCCATCACTCTTAAACAATACTTTGTCGTCTAAAAGCTCTTTTTTAAACGATATTGAGCCTCTTATAATATCTTGTGTTGAAATAATGCTATCTGATCCTTCTTCAGAATGATACATTTTAAAACGAATCACATAATCGTCTCCATTTTTAATTTTAGTAGCCACTTCTTCCTGAGATAATGAAATAGAGTTGTTTAGTTTTTCTCTATTATGCCAATTATATATAAAAGTTTTTCCTTTTTCTTCATGATCTTTTCTGTGAAAATTTAATTCCTCAGAAGTATCAAAAGCATAATAAGCATTTCCAGAAGCAATAAGCTGTTCAGCGTATTGACTGTACATGCCTTTTCGTTCACTTTGACGATAAGGACCATATTTTCCTTCTTTCCCAACACCTTCATCAAATGGTATGTTTAGCCAATTTAGCGCCTCTACTATATAGTTTTCTGCCCCTTCCACATACCTGTTTTGGTCGGTGTCCTCTATACGTAAAACAAAATCTCCTCCGTGTTTTTTAGCAAATAAATAATTAAACAAGGCGGTTCTTACACCTCCAATATGTAAAGGTCCGGTAGGACTAGGCGCAAAACGAACTCTAACTTTTTTAGGCATGAAATATTTCTTAAAAATGATGGATCAAAGGTACAATACCTGCTGAGCTTTTTAAAAGTATAATTTGGTTTAATTTTTGCAACAAAATATTAACAGACAGATTAAAATTAATATAGTATTTTCGATGTTATATATCTATAGCGATTAAGCAATGAGTAGTTTTTCAATGATCCAGAAAAAGCTGGAACAATTTATTAAGAAATACTATACCAGCGAATTAATAAAAGGAGCCATTCTTTTTTTCGCAATAGGCCTCTTATACCTTATTATTACTTTGCTTATTGAATATTTTTTATGGCTAAACCCTTTGGGAAGAACCATTTTGTTTTGGACATTTGTATTGGTAGAAACCGCTTTGTTTGTTCGATTTATAACAATGCCTTTATTAAAACTTTTTAATCTTCAACAAGGAATAACTAACGAAGAGGCCTCTAAATTAATTGGGAATCATTTTCCTGAAGTTAGCGATAAGCTTTTAAATGTTATTCAGTTGAATCAAAACCAACGAGAATCCGAACTTTTACTAGCAAGTATTGATCAAAAATCTTCCGATTTACAACCGATCCCCTTTAAAACAGCTATTAGCTTTAAAACGAATAGCAAATACCTAAAATACGCTGCAATTCCTATAATTATATTTTTACTGTTTATTGCTTTAGGAGAAAAAGATATTTTTTCAAGCAGCTATAAAAGAGTTGTAAATTATGATACTGCTTACGAGCCACCAGCACCTTTTGCATTCCAGGTTTTAAATAATTCACTAACTACCATAGAAAATAAAAGCTATACGCTAAAAATTAAGACGGTTGGAGCGTATGCGCCCAAAAATGCTAGTATTTTTTTTAATGATGAAACCTATTACTTAAAACAATTTGCTCCCGGAGTTTTTGAATACACTTTTCTACAACCTATAAATCCAATTGATTTTAGTTTAAAAGCAAACAAAGTTAGCTCGAAAGAATATACGCTGGATGTTGTAAAAACACCCTCTTTAGTTAATTTTAAAATGAAATTAGACTATCCCTCTTACACAGGAAAAAAGGATGAAATTTTAGAAAGTTCTGGAAACGCAATAGTTCCTCAAGGAACAAAAGTTACCTGGTATATTCAAACAAAAAATACTGATAATGTTGTTTTAAAAACGAAGGATTCATCGCATTCATTTCTTCGGAAACAAGAAAACTTTAATTTTAAAAAGAGGGTCTTCAACAAATTAGATTATACAATAACCACCTCCAACAAAAACCTAAAAGATTACGAAAACTTATCGTTTACATTAGGAGTAATTAGAGATGAATATCCAGAAATAAAAGTAGCTTCCAAACAAGACAGTACCGATAGTCAAAAAATATATTTTTTAGGAAACGTGTCGGATGATTATGGGCTTACTCAATTACAGTTAGTATATTATCCTTCATTAGAAGAAGATAACAAACAAAGCGTACTCTTAAAATTAAAGGCAACAAATTTTGATCAGTTTGTGTATGATTTTCCAGGTAATTTATTACTAACTGATGGGATATCTTACGATTATTATTTTGAAGTTTTTGATAACGACGCCATCCATAATTATAAATCTAGCAAGTCTGCAATTTATTCTTTCAGAAAGTTAACTCAGAACGAAATTGAAAACGAACAGCTTCAAAACCAAAATAAAACCATTAAAGGATTGGATAAGTCTTTGGAAAATATGAAGCAACAAGACAAAACACTGGAAGAAATCTCAAAAAATCAAAAAGAAAAAAACGAACTCAACTGGAACGATAAAAAGAAGCTTGAAAAATTCCTTAAAAAGCAGAAGCAACAGGAAGAAATGATGAAAAAATTCTCAAAAAAATTAAAAGAGAGTTTGGAGAATTTTCAACCAGAAAATAAAGAAAAAGACTCTTTTAAGGAACAATTAAAAGAACGCTTTCAAGAAAATGAAGAGCAATTAAAGAAAAATGAAAAACTCTTAGACGAGCTTGAAAAGCTTCAAGATAAAATTAAAAAAGAAGCACTAACTGAAAACTTAGAAAAGCTTTCTAAGCAAAATAAAAATCAAGAAAAAAACTTAGAACAGTTAGTAGAGCTAACAAAACGATATTATGTTAGTAAAAAGGCTGAAAAACTAACAGAAGAATTAAATAAACTAGCAGAAAAACAAGAAAAACTCGCTAACGCTCCTGAAGAAGAAAACACAAAAGAAGCTCAAGAAGAACTAAGTAAAAAGTTTGAAGAATATACAAAGGAGAAAGAAGAACTTCAAAAAGACAATAAGGATTTAAAAGAACCTATGGATATTCCCGATGATAAAAAGGGAGAAGAAGAAGTTAAAGAAGAACAAGAAAAAGCGAGTGATAATTTAGACAAAGGAGCTCAGAAAGAGGCTTCTAAAAGTCAGAAAAAAGCAGCTCAAAAAATGAGGAAAATGGGTCAGCAGATGCAGATGCAAATGCAATCTGGTCAAATGGAAACCCTAGAGGAAGATTTAGAAATGCTACGCCAAATATTAGATAATTTAGTGGTTTTCTCTTTTGAGCAAGAAGACTTAATGGAGGAATTTAAGATTACTGATTACGGAAGCCCTTTATTTGGAAAAAAATTAATTAAGCAAAATGACCTAAAACTAAATTTTCAACATGTGGATGACAGTCTTTTTGCATTGTCATTAAGACAGCCAATGCTTGGAGGAAAAATAAATGAATCTTTAACAGATATTACCTATAATTTAGATAAGAGCTTAGAGCGTTTGGCTGAAAATGAAATTAGAAAAGGAGTTTCAAGTCAACGATATACAGTTACTGGCGCTAATGAATTAGCTGTTTTGCTAAGTGATATTTTAGGGGGTATGCAAGATGAAATGAGTATACCGCGAAAAGGAAAAGGAAAAGGCAAGGGAAAAGGAGAAGGAGAAGGACAAGGGTTTCAATTACCAGATATTATAAAAAAACAAGAAGGCCTTAACGAAAAAATGAAAGAAGGTCTTGGTAAAAAAGGCGAAAAAGGAAAAGGAAAAGGCAAGGGAAAAGAAAGCAAAGGTGAAGGAGAAGGAGAGGGAGAAGGATCTGGTGAAAACGGAAAGAATGGAAAGAACGGTAAAGATGGAAAACAAAAAGGAAAAGAAGGTTATGGAAATGAAGAAGACTTAAACGGTAAATTGTTCGAAATATTTAAAGAACAACAAATGCTTCGTCAACAATTACAAGATAAAACCAATCAACTTGGCAATAAAGGAAACGCTGGAAATTTAGTTCGTGAAATGGAAAATATCGAACAACAGTTATTAGAGAAAGGTTTTGATCAAAATACATTAGAGAAAATGCAAAACCTTCAGCATGAATTATTAAAATTAGACAAAGCTATTTTCGAACAAGGCCAAGAAATGAAACGGGAGTCTAAAACAAACCGCAAGAGCTTTGAAAATAATGTTAGCGCCAGTCCAGAAGATATTAAAAAGTATTTCAACACTACCGAAATTTTAAATCGAGAGGAGCTACCTTTGCGGCTAGAATACAAACAAAAAGTGCAAGAATATTTTAAGAATAAAGATGATTGATTTTTTTTCAGAGACCCCATTTAACCTACAAAATTCAGAAGAAGTTGCTAGCTGGATATCTGCTATTATTTCAAATGAAAATTTTGAGGAGGGAGAAGTAAGTTATATTTTTTGTAATGATGAATACCTCCATAAGTTAAACATAGAATTTTTAAAACATGATACGTTAACTGATATTATTAGCTTTGACAATAGTTTAGGAAACCAGATCAATGGGGATATTTTTATTTCAGTAGAACGAGTTAAAGAAAATGCCAATTCATTTAATACCTCTTTTGAAAATGAATTACATCGTGTAATTATTCATGGTGTTTTACACTATTGCGGTTATAAAGATAAAACCAAAAAAGACGCTGACTTAATGAGAACCAAAGAAGATGCAGCACTTTCCCAAAGAATTTTTTTATAGTTTATTGAAAATCAATTTAATACGATTTTAACAAACTGATTGTAAGTTATTTAACTATATTTGCACGCTCTTGAAAAACCAAGACCATCATTAATTTTTAAAAACAATGTTCCACGTGAAACATTTATAACTAAATTTTAATTAAAAATAAATAATTTGTATGGATGTTCTGTGTGACCAATCATATAAAACAAACTGAATACTATGTTTCCAAACGAATATGATGTTATAGTTGTTGGTGCTGGACATGCTGGCTCCGAAGCGGCGTCTGCAGCGGCCAATTTAGGGTCAAAAA
>Ga0307995_1000688_pt1 | contig 22696 bp, 14 predicted proteins | sample EllFjometagen262_FD_203132 | JGI IMG/M metagenome (GOLD analysis project Ga0307995, IMG submission 203132) | Marine microbial communities from Ellis Fjord, Antarctic Ocean - #262 | ecosystem: Environmental > Aquatic > Marine > Unclassified | place: Southern Ocean | collected 2014-11-02 | reverse complement strand
GTGCCGGGGCCAGGACCAGTGCCGGGGCCAGGACCAGGGGCGGGGGCAGGGGCAGAAGCGTGGGGCAGGGGCAGGGGCAGGGCAAGGGCCAGGGCAACGGGCACACGAGCGAGGGGTGAGTGCGGGAGACACGAAGGGCTGAACAGAGCAAGGGGCCAGGGAAAGGGAGAGAGAGAGCTGTCAGATCCCCCCGGTGCCGGCGGGTCAGACGCCCCCCGGCCCGCAGTGCTCCAGAGCGCGCCGACGCGGGGGCATGTGCCGCCCGCAAGGCATCAAGGCCGCCGGGTTTCCCAGAAACCCAGAAAAAATGGCGCGGCAGTGTGGCTTCAAAGGTACGCGCGCACCTCTACCAGGTCGATACGGCTCCTCAAGGTGTTCTGGACCCGCCTATGTGCACGCCCCGCCACAAGACCCGTGCCCGTTTGATTTATTCTGATTTTTGATTTTTATATATTTTTATTTTCTCTCGTATCTCGTCACGGCGCTGCGATTACGAAGCTTCGTAATCGTGCTCACGGCGTTCAGCGCCATGGCGCTGAACGGGAAAGAACCGCAAAGTCCGGATGACAACATCGAGTCTGGCAACGACACGCCGGACGACGAACCTGAGTCTGTAATTAATGGCATTGCGTCTCTCTGTGTGTCTCCTGCCACTCCTCATCAGACGCCGGTGGACGCGCCGGACATCCCCCCGGTACGTCTGTGTTTGCGGTTATTCCATAAACGGAATTTTTCGAAAGTAAAAACCTTCGACTCAAAACTAAAGGTTCGGTCGAAGGTGTTCGATTCTACCCGGCGTTTCAACATCGAGGCCGCAGCCAAACAGCCTGCCGCTGGTGGGATGCGGGGTAGGATGTTGAGGGGGGGCAGTGGCTGATTTCTGACCCAGAAAGTTTTACCCACATTATATGAGAAAATTATATGAGAACCTCCGGGGGTCAAAAACTAAGTTTTACGGAAAAATCCTTTTAGGTTTTACTAAAAATCCTTTGACGGAGGGAAAGTTTTACGTCCGGGGGTCAGTGCCACCGCCGCCTATTGAAACTCGTTTACAAAATTCGACCGCCGGGGGCCAGCTGGACATGTGTGTGTGTGTATGCGAGCAGTGCTCGCCCGCGCGCGCGTGCGCGCGCATGTGGGTGTGCGAGTGAGTGTGTGTGTGTGTGTTTGGTGAGCCTAAACCATCGTGTTTGTTTAGGCTCATTTGTGTGTCAGTGGCGCCAGTGGCGCGCGAGCACACGCACGCACGCACGCGCGCGCGCGTGTGTGTATGTGTGCGGGTGATATGAACAGCAAAGTGACAATATCCAACACAAAATTGACCCCGCTTGGAAAGCCAAGCAATAGGTGACAAGGGGCTAACGCTGGGCTTTCCAAGCGGGGTCAATTTGGTGTTGGATATTGTCACTTTGCTGTTCATATCACCCCGCACACACACGCGCGTGCGCGCGCGTGTGCTCGCGCGCCACTGCGCCACTGATAGACACACAAACAAAAATTAGGTACTGTCACTCACACACACACACACACACACACACGACACGCACACACACACACGTGCGCGCAGGTTGGCGCGCGCGAGTGAGCGCTGCTCACGTACACACACACACCAGCGGCCCCAACGGTCGAATCTTTAAATATTTTTATGTGCCCAGTAAGCTGCATCGTCGGGGCGGCGGCCCCGGCTGGGGTGCCTGCGGCGACCCGACGCCGACTCTAGCCAGCAGGGTGCTTCAGCAGCAGAGAGGCTCGCTCCTCCTCCCCACCCAACCACTTTTTTTTTTAACATTAACTAATCTTGCAGCAAATCAACGCGGCATGGGCTCGTGGCGCCCAGTCACCCCACGCACGCGCCTAAAACACTCGCCCATGCCTCGCATAGCCCCTCCGCGCAAGTACGCGCCTCTAACGCGCGATTCCACCGCCCAGCGGAGCCACCGTGGCATAGCGTGACACAAAAGTGCGGACGGACGGACGGACGGACGGGGCTTCACGAAATTTCCGACCCTCGCCAGAACCCCAAACATAGCTATCCTACGGAAAATCTAAAGTATTTTCCGCTTGGAAAGAATTTTATTTTATGTATGACTCAGAGTTCGATCCGACGGTTCGAATATGCCCAGGTCGCATGTCGTGGACGCAGCCCAGGCTCCGTTGGTTCTAAATTCGTTGCCATAATTGAAACATTGCATCGCATGCGTTCCAGTGGGAACATCGGCACCGCGGTGAAACGAATGGTGAACCGCGTGCACCATTTTTCCGTGAAAATTTTCATGAATTATAATTAGTTAATTAATTTGATTGAAGCTAGCTTTGTCGTCTGTCCCCTGGCAGGGGGAGGGCACGCCGTTATTCATCGGGCTCATTCAGTTTATGGTCGTCGCCTGGGCGCTTATGTCGCCCTCGGCCTCCGTGGGTGACCAACGAATGGGTAAACAATTTTTTTCGCTTCCACCAGTTGACACTCTGTCCCTGACACGCTTGCTGCCACTGCCCTCCTTCCGCTCCGGTTTCAGGTTTCGAGAAGTGCGAATATGCCAAAGCTCAACTTCGCCGTCACCGGTACGTTTATTGTCTGTTTAATTTTTGGTTCGTGGCATGGCTTACGGGCGTAGGTGGATGTGTATGCGCGGCGTACGTGTGTATGTGTCTCTGTGCGACATCGTGTGCGTGTGTAGAGAGTAGAGGGCAGAGAGTAGAGAGTAGGGCGGCGGACAGCGGACAGAGGACAGAGGACAGAGGACAGAGGACAGAGGACAGAGGACAGAGGACAGAGGACAGCGGACAGAGGACCTGGAAGAGATTCACGGGCGTCCTCTTCCCCACTCCCTCTCTTCCCGTGCACTGCCCTGCGCTGCCCTGCCCAGCTTCGTCGGAATTGACGGCGAATTGGGTTGGTGTGTACACCCGAATTGCTGTATGGTGCGCAACCACCGCCACCGCGACTATTATAAGCATCCGACCCTGTACTTCTGTGATGTTTGTCAACTGCCGTACCACCTCGGCTGCTTGGCTGTCAAGCCGTGCGCGGATGGATTGGGGCGCGCCTTATGTCAACCGTGCAACGACAAGCGGCTCTTCAGCGCCTGGAAAAAGGCTGAGGTGACCGTCATCAGCGGTTGCCGGCGTATCACACGGAGAAACTTGTTTGACGTGTCGTCGGTTTACCAGGCGCGCACCCGGCCGGGCTGACTTTGCGTAAGGGACACATTTTATTCACTCACTCATTCATCCATTCATCCATTCATCCATTCATCCATTCATCCATTCATCCATTCATCCATTCGTCCATTCGTCCATTCATCCATTCAGCGCCCGAGCGAGTGGGCGCAGCTGGAGGCCGACGCCATCGAGCTCAGCCGCCGCGCCGCCGCGCAGCTGGAGGCCGACGCCATCGAGCTCAGCCGCCGCGCCGCCGCGAAGCTGGAGGCCGACGCCATCGAGCTCGCCTACTACCAGTCCTACTTGGAGCACCTGCGCGCCAGCGGCTCTGGTGGCAGTGGCTCCGACGGCTCGGGTGCCAGCGGCTCCAACGGCTCGGGTGCCAGCGGTTCTGGCGCCAGTGGCTCTGGCGCATAATTGGCAAGACGCGGCTGATCGCATCGTGCGGGCTTCGCCATGGCGTTTTAAGTGGTTTTTATAGCGTGGCTATTTCCACTTATGTTTTTGGGTTTGTCTGAGTTAGATGTGTAGCTAGCTAGATGGACTCTTTCTTTTTTACATAAATTAGAAGCCTAATTAGAAGCCTAATTAGAAGCGTCCCTCCCGAGCGCCAGCGCCGCCGACTCGCGCCGAGCGCCTCGAGCGCCCGCACCGCCGCATGCCGTACGAACGAGCTGTCGTCCTCCAGCCGCGCGGCGATGCCTTAAAGGACAGATATAGCCACCAGACCTTTGTATATCATTCATCATCATATGACCTCTGTCTCGCTTCCCTCCGCCGAATCCGCTTCCACCGGGTGAGATCTATCCAGGATAAGATAAGCTAAATATCTAAGCTATGTAGCAAACATTACAGTACCGTACAACTCAACGTTTATGGTCTAGCCGGTGGACATTAGTCTCCTCGCAAGCGCTTTGCAGTCTCGAGGCTCTCGAGCGCCTTACTCGAGCGCTTATGTCTCGTCGCCGTCTCGGGTCGCCGTTCTGTCGCGCTCTGCACGAGGCGGGCCTGCAAAAACCCCACGCGGGTGGTCATCGCCGTGAGCGTCACCTCCTCGTCGAGCTCGGCCTGGCCCCCAAACACGACGAGGCGACGCTGAGCGCGGCTGACGGCGGTCAGCAGCATGGACCGGTCGACGAGCTGCGTCGGGTAGGGCGGCATGACGGAGTACACGGTGTCGTACTGGCTGCCCTGGCTCTTGTGCACGGTGAAGGCGTAGGCGAGCACGAGGTGCTTCATTGGGCGGAGCGCGGTGTGCTGCAGCGTGCAGTAGTTGACGACCGTGCCGTCGTCGAGCGTGACGGCGATGACTGCGTTCCGCCCGTCGGCGAGCGGCGTGATTGCCGTGACAAAGCCAACGTCCCCGTTGATGGGCCTGGCGCCGCTTGCCACCGCCTTGAACTTTTCCTTCTTGCCCTCGATCGCCAGACTCTCTGTGGCGCCCGCGGCTTCGGAGGACACGTTTTTTACATTCATCGCCCGGTCGCCCACTCGGAAGGTGCTACCAAAGTGCGTAAACTCGCCAAGGCCCTCTTTTGGGGGGTTGAACTCGCCCTGCATCCGAACATTCATGAACTGCACAGCCGTCCGCGTTCGGCAGAGCACAGCGGGCAGATCTACCGGAGATGCGCCGTTGAATTGATCGCGCAGACAATTCATAACCTTCTCGCAGACGGTCTCCGTGTTCTGCCGGTACGGGATGCTTTCGAGCCGGCAGGTCTCACCGTCAAATTCCATCGGGAGCCCCGTGGCAACGTTTGCCGCGTTCTGCGTGATGAGCCCGACGTTGCGGTGTGACTTTTCGAGGGTCACCGTCGGCAGCCCGCCCCAGCTGAGGACGTCGCGCAAGACGGTGCCCGGGTCGATGGAGGGCAGCTGGTTCGAGTCTCCGACCAGCGCCAGACCGCGAAATGTCTCTAAATTGCACACAATGTGCGAGAAGAGGCGGTCCGCGAGCTCGAGAGACATCATCGAAGCTTCGTCGACGATGATGTATACCGGGCGGGACTCCGTGCGGTCCGCTCGGGCGTTATCCGCCCGAGCGAGATATGAGTGAATCGTGCGCGTCTCGTCACCTTCATCGAGGTCCACACCGAACGACCGCAGGAGCTCATTGATGCGCGCGACCGCCTTTCCTGTGAATGAGAGAACGACCACGCGTGGGCGCTTTCCGCCCTTGTCAATGTCCATCTTGTGGATGGCAGCAACCATCATGGCGACTGCCGCCGACTTGCCGCCGCCAGGCAGGCCATGCAGCGCGCTGATGCGCCCGTACAGCAGATTGCGGACGGCAACCACCTGCTTCTCGTCGGGCGTCGGAAGCCCGCCTGCAGTCTCGATGAGCGCCCGGACATCTTGCTGGGCGTCTTGCTCGACGAGATCAGGCAGACTCAACAGGCGGTGCACGCTCGACGCGACGCCCGCCTCCGCCGAGTGCATCGCGGGGGTGTACACTGCGTCCTCGAACCCGGCGCTCTGGTTCCGGTCAATCACCACGGTCGAGTAGTGGTCCGCCGTCTCCGGAGGAGGAATGTGATGCTGCCCCGAAACCCCGCCGCCCTCCATGAGAGTTCGGCACGCGGCGAGCACCTCCGGGCAGTCGTCCGAGAGTTCGTCCGACAAGTCGTCCATCACGGTGGCAATCGTGTGCGCCGTGTCCGAGCCGCCGCGACGGTGTCTGACGTCGATGATGTGCCGCACAATGGCCCGAATGCGTTCCGGCGCGGTCAGTCCATACTCCATGTACTGCACGCATGCGTCATCCACCTCGCAGAACTTGGACGCGTACTTGAGCATGCGATACGGGTTCTCGCGGACCCGCTCCACAAACGTCTGGTAGTTGAACTCGGTGGTGTCCGCGAGGGCCTTTTTCGATATCGCCAGCGAGAACCCCATGGCCGTCAGGTCGGTCAGGGCACTAATGGAGTGCACAACCTTTCCAAAGAAATCGGCAAGCTGCTCCTGGAAGTCTTTCATGCGGACGCTCGTCATCGGAATCCCAGCGTCGCCCGCCGTGCCAGGAGGCCCGGCTCCAAACTCCTCGGCCGTCATCGAGCCGTCGTCCAACCCCTGCATCGCAGTCACCACGCCCGACCCCCAGAGCGAGTACAGCTTCTTGGCCGTTGTCGGACCCACGCCGTGCATGTTCTCCGAGAGCAGGTGCTTGAAGACGGGCTCGGCCACGTTGTCCAGCCTCCGCCGTGTAACGCACACTTGCTTGAAGCCGGACTGGGTCTGGCCTCTGAAGGGAGGTTTGCGTGTCATCCCCTCGAATCGAACTTCGTCACCTCGAATCACGCAGCTGTTGTGGGGCAGTGTGCCCACATACACGTCTGGTTGGCCCCCCTCTAGACGGATGCTGATGAAACGAGTCTTGGCCTGGAGTACCCGCACCTCCAGGACAATGCCTGTGCTCTCACTGTCCGCCATGGATGGTGGGGTTGCTCTCTCTCTCTCTCTGTCGGTGGTGGGGCTTTTCTACTTTAGTGTTCGTAAACTAACAATCGATAGCGTAATTTAGTCTATAACAGTTACATCTTCGTTCAAGGCGTCTAACGCCGCGGGGCCGCCCACTGCCTGAAGCGCATTTCTGAGACGAGTTGCCGCGTGCTCCGATTGCCGGAGCCGGTCCGTGGCGTTGCACATGTCTACCGCGTACTTTTGCGACTGGTAAGTGGCTTTTTCGAGCGCCTTCTTCAGCTTGGACGACTCCTCCCGCAGCTGCTTGCACTCGCGTGCTTGCACCTCCGAATGCGCACGCTGCCGCTTGCAGTCGCGCCCGAGTCCGTCCGAATGTGCCCGCAGACGAGCGCATTCGTCCCGCAGACGAGCGCATTCGTCCAGGTAGGCGAGCGGCGGCGGCTGCGGCGGCGGCGGCGGCGGCGGCTGCGCCCACTGCCGCTTGCACACGCGCGCAATTTTTTCGGTATACTCCTCCATCAGGTTCGATACCGCCTGATTATTTGCGTCTGTATTATCGGTTGCCGCAGCGGAGGCAGGCTTGCGCGGCCATGGCATAACAAGCCTCTCCTCCGCCGCCACCGACGAAGCTTTTTTCGAGTTGCCGCGGTCCTTTTCGAAAAAGATGACAGGCACCCGCGGGACCCACATCCGGTCAACTTCGTTCCAGGTGCGGTTGTCTCCGTACGGCCCCCAATCAATGCGCTTCGAGTTTTGCTGGGTGTTGATGTTCTTCTGGATCGAGCTGCAGGTCGCCAGCGACAGGTCCTTGACCGCCGAGCCGTTCAGCGGCGGACCGCCCGGGACGGGAGTGTACTGGAAGAACGCGATCCAGTCGTTTTCCCACTTGCCATCTGTGTCGTTGACCGCGGCGCGGTCGTAGTCCGGCTTGGCTCGATATGCGAAAGTGACGTGTTCCCACTTGTCTGAGCACTTCTGGTAGTCGGTGCGCTCCTCGACTTTATCCACCGTGTGCAGCTTGCCGCGACCGGCAACAGTATACAAAGCAGCCTTACAAAAGACGCTTACTTTTGAAGTCATGGCTGGGGCGGAGCTGTTGGATTTGTGTTACTTTCTTTCATACATGCGACTTGCCGAACAGAAAATGTATCGATATCTGGCATTGTTAGCACAAAATTCATCGATAGGTTCTGCACACGGGTAGGCAGCTAGCGTCACATTTTGCGTCCGGGCCGGAAAAAAGTTTTCATTTTTCAGAATAAAAAAAGAGGCCGGACGCAAAATGTGACGTTAGCTGCCTACCCGTGTGCAGAACCTATCGATGAATTTCGGTGGTCGCTCGAGCGGCTGACACACATCTACGTCTATCATAGGGGTGCACCTGAAAAATCTCCCAACCAAACAAAAATAATCACTCTGCTAAATGAATGTAAATGTACTACTACGTTTTTTTAGTTAGCGGGGGTGTAAGTTTGTTATTATTCTATGCTCGAGACGCGCAAGTATACATCTTTTGAATACGAGACGCAGCGCTTGCCGTCTGGAGTGATGGCGGCCCCGTCCACTATTGTGTGCCCGTGAAACTCATGAAGCAGGCGGCCCGTGTCGACGTCCGAAACCTCCACCGTCTTGCCGCCAAAATCATAGGAGACACATTTCTTCCCGTCCGACGAAATGGATCGTTGGCAGGGTTCTGAGATGCAAGCGAGTGCAAGCAACTTTTCGCCTGTGTGGATGTCCACCACCTGGGTTGTGCCGCCCGGGATGTTCCCGGCGGCTTCATCCTCCAATGCATGCTGCGCAGCTTCTTCATCTGTCGTGTACGCCGTTTCAACTGTCACAACGATGCGGCTTGCATCCAATGTAATTGTGGCACCCGCAAAACATCCCGATAAGCTCTCGATCGTGAAAAGTACAGCGCCGGTCTGAATGTCCCAAACGCTCAGCGACTGGCTATATGTAGAGACGCAACGGCTCCCGTCCGGCGTGACGGCCAATTTGACGGCCGGTGGGCCGTTTGCGTGCACGTGGCTCCCCGTGCCGGCAACCCAGACGCAAGACGGAGCGTCATCGTCGTTGTCACATGTGATCACATGCATTCCGTCAGGCGTGATGACGGCGTCCGCCAGTTGTCGTTCCAAACTTCCCGCTGGGGCTTCTTCCCGGGTCAATGGTTGGAATTGGCACAGTTTGGTGCCGGCGTCGAAGTCCCAAACCTGCAGCTCGTTATTGTCTTCGTAACTCGCATATGTCACGCCGCGGGACCCGTCGGGCGTCATGCCAAGCTCTCCTACAACTTCACGATTGCCTTCAAGTTCATGGAGCATGGTGCCCGTGGCAATGTCCCAAACAGACAAATTCTTCGATGCATCATAGACCACAGCGCGCATGGCGTCAGACGAGAGGAACACTTTAGAAACGTGAGGCCCCATCTTCACAGTTTGGAGCCGGGCGCCCGTGGCGAGATCCCAGACGCACAATGCGTCTGTACTCGCGGAAACACAGCGCGTGCTGTCCGCCGTGACCTTCACTGCATTCACGGGCCCGCCCACGTGTTTCAAGACGCGGGACAAGTGGCCTCCCCGGATGAGCTCGAATGATGGGTGCGGGACGAGCTCATCCCACCACTCTGGGAAGCCATTGTCTGGGCAGTTATTGTCGCAAAGCCACTGCATCACGGCCAGGTGTCCGCCCTTGGCAGCGCAATAACACGTAAAATTGCTCCACTCACAGCCATTGGCGCGGCACCACTCCATCTGGTGTCAGGGGTGCGGGTGGGCGCGGGTGGTGAGAGTGAGGACTGCAAACCTCAATTCCCGTCACGCCTCACGCGCCACCGCACAGCGCTTGCGCACCTGAGAGACTGTGGATATGGTCGACATGGCCGTCAACATAATAGGCTTCTCCGGTGTAGTCTTGCTGACAAGCGAGAGGCCGTCCTTGCTGGAGCACGCAAACATCAAGCGATCGCAGCTTCCCGTGGGCAAGCGGTCCGCCACGCGCTGCCGCAACTCGCGCGGCAAATCCTCGAAGGAGGTTTGCGGCCGCATGATAAATTCTCGTAGAACTCGGTAGGACTTGGTGGATTGTGGAGGTCCGCACGAAAATATGGCAATAAATATACCTTCTAAAAAGACTGGCCCCGCGACTATTTTTTATATTGATATATGCGAAAATCTCCAAACAAAATAATCTCCGAACCAAAAAAATCTCCGAAATAAAAGGAAACCGCTCGAGCGGGAGTCGAAATTCATCGATGACAGACAAGACATGACCTTATCGATGATTTTTGACCTACAAAATGTGACGTTAGGTGTCACTTGACCGATTTTTGAGCCCAAAATTCATCGATAGGTTTTGCACACGGGTAGGCAGCTAACGTCACATTTTGCGTCCGGCCTCTTTTTTTATTCTGAAAAATGAAACTTTTTTTCGGCCCGGACGCAAAATGTGACGTTAGCTGCCTACCCGTGTGCAAAACCTATCGATGAATTTTGGTGGTCGCTCGAGCAAAAAAATGAATATCGATAGATTATTTGCACACGGCGCGTATATCCTTGAGTGAGGAACAAAACCCGCCGTCGGCTGCTGTAGGTGCAAAACTCTGCACAGATCACAGAGATGGCCGCTTCCAAGAACCAGTTGAGCGCCGACCAGTTCAAAGGCTGGGGGGAGATTGAGCACATCCAGCGCCGGCCCAACATCCACATCGGGTCTGTCGTCGAGATTGGGGTGACCGACGGGGTCCTTGTGGTGTCGCGGGGGGGGTCACCCGGCGCCGAGGGGGCGGAAGCAAAGGTGAAGCTGACCCTGGAGGACCGCGCGCTAAAGATCATCCCCGGCTTCCAGAAGCTGTGCAAGGAGGTGCTCGAGAACGCGTTCGACGCGAGCCTGCGCGACCCCTCGGTGACGCAGATCACGATGGAGCTGCGCGACGACTCGTACGTGGTGGAGAACAACGGCGCCGGGATCACGACGGAGCCTCACCCGGACACGGGCAAGGCGGTGCCCTCGATGATATTTTTCGACCTGCGCACCTCCTCCAACTACGGAGCGGACCGCGGCGAGTCCATCGGCCAGAACGGGCTCGGGGTCAAGCTCGTGAGCATCTTTGGGGACCGCGTCAAGGTGACGGTGCACGACACCGTGGCCAAGAAGAAGTTTGTGCAAGAGTCGACGGGCGGCTTGCAGAAGGTCCTGCCGGCCAAGGTGACGTCCATGCCCGAGCGGGCCAAGAAGACCGGCGGCGTCCGCGTGGAGGTGTGGCCGTCGCTGCGGCGCTTTTTCGGGGAGGACGCCGGCAAGATCCCGCTGGACGAGCTGCTGGCGCTCGAGCGCGCGGCGCTCGATATGGCGGCCGAGTCCAAGGTGCGGGTCACGCTGGTCCGCAAGTACTCGGGCCTGGACGAGCGCGTGGCGCTGAGCCCGCACGTAAAGGCTTTTGGCAACTACGTCAAGCTCGTCTTTGGCCAGGACGCGCCTGTCGTCATCGTGGAGCAGACCAACGGCCTCAAGGCGGCCTTTTCGGCCGCGGCGGAGGATACGGCACCGCGCGTGGTGTCGCTGGCCAACGGCGCGCGCACCACGCAGGGCGGCTCCCACGTGGACTCGGTCGCCGGGCGCGCCCTGGAGCTGATCAAGAGCACGGTGGTGGCCAAGCGCGGCGCGCAGATGTCCAAGCGGGACCTGCCCGAGCATTTGCTGCGGTCCCGTCTGAGCCTGGTGGTGTTTGCGCGCGGCAACAACTTTTCGTACGACTCGCAGACCAAGCAGCGGCTCAACAACGCCGCCGCCGACGTTCCCGCACTGGAGGACCCAAAGAAGGCGCTCGGCGCCACCCTGCTGCGCAAAGGCGGTTTTCAGGCGATCATTGACGAGCTCGCGACGCGCAAGCTGGCAAAGGTGGAGCAGAAAGCCGGCGGGCGCAAGACGTCCAAGGTCGACGTTGACGGGCTGACGGACGCGAACCTGGCCGGCACCAAGCGCTCTCCCGAGTGCACGCTCATCCTGACTGAAGGCAAGTCCGCCGCGCAGCTCGCGCTCACTGGCATCTCCGCGCGGCCCAAAGGCCGGGACGTGTACGGAGTGTATCCAATCCGTGGCAAGATGATGAACCTCCAGAAGATTGACCGCGCGGCGCGGACAAAGAACAAGGAGGTTGTGGACATGCAAAAGGCGCTCGGCCTGCGGCCGGACATGGTCTTCCCGCGCGATTTGGGGCTGCTGCGGTACAGGCATTTAGACATCATGGCCGACCAGGACCCTGACGGAGACCACATCCGCGGGCTCGTTGTGAACGCGATAAACGTGCTGCATCCGACCCTTGCCCGCGAGACGGACTTTCTCCGCACCATCGTCACGCCGGTTGTGCGAGCAACGCGGCCCGGCAGAGACACGAAATCCTTCTACGACCTCGAGTCGGCCAAAGCCTGGCAGGATGGCCTGGCTGGGGCGGAGCGCACCCGCTGGAAGATCAAATACTACAAAGGACTTGGCACCTCTACAAATGTGGAAGCCAAGGAGTATTTTTCAAACATGGCCGAGCTCTGCAAGACGTTTGTATACGACGCCGAGGCGACACGGGCCATGACCTGTGCGTTTGGCAAAGATGCTGATCCCAGAAAAACTTGGATAACCGCGCCCGAAGGCGAAGCGTTCGACTTCACAAAGACCAAGGTCAACCTGAGCGAGTTTGTCGACACGTCCGTGCGGAGCTATTTCAAGGACTGCCTCGAGCGGAAGCTCCCGGAGCTCGTGGACGGGCTCTGTCCAACCCGGCGGAAAATTGTGTGGGCTGCCATGCAAGCCGGGCTGGACGAACCGAACTGCGCCGATGCAAAGGTTATGGAGCTGGTTGGAGACGTAATGCGTCTGCAGTACCACCACGGCGACGCGTCTCTGTCCGGGTCCATAGTCAACATGGGGCAGTCGTTCAGATGGAATCTGCCTCTGTTCGAGCCACTGGGTCAATACGGCTCTCGCATGACTGGCGGAGATGCGGCCGCGCCGCGCTATCTGTTCACCAAGCTCACGCGAATCGTCAAGACGCTCTTCCCCAAGGCGCTGCGCGACGTGGTTCCGCGACGCGTGGACGGCTCGCAAGTGATTGAGCCGGAGTTCTTGGTCCCGACTGTGCCGCTCTCACTCGTTAATGGGTCTGCCGGGGCAATCGCCGCCGGCTACTCCAGTGACATATTACCTCATGACGTCAGCGAGGTCATTGCGGCGTTGCGCTCGCGGCTCGGGGCAGCGCCGCCGGTGGGATCAAAGCGCCCACGTGAGACGGCGGATCTAGCTGAGGACGCCGGCAAGCGGCCCAAACTGGAGCCGGCTTGGCGCGGGTTCAAGGGGACTGTCGCGGTGGGCGCCAACGTGACCGCGACGGGCGTCGTGAAGATGCTCCCGGACGGGCGAGCTCATGTCACAGAGCTGCCCCCTGGCCTCTGGACGGCGGACTTTACCGAATCTCTGCTCAAGAATACGGACAGATGCCCGGCGGTGGCCTCGGACGTCACGACAGGGGCCAACGCAGACGTGTCTGAGGTCGACCTTTTTGTCACGTTCAAGGGCGACCCGCCGGCGAGTGACGCTGAGGCGGCGACGCGCCTCAAGCTCTCAAAGTCCTTCTCGGAGAAGAACATGCACATTTTCGCAGGGCCGACCCCAATGGCTGACGGGCAGCCGGTCGTGAAGAAGTATGCCGACGCCGAGGAGATACTCGAGCGCTTCGTGGAAGTGCGACTGAAGTACACCCAGCTCGCCAAGGATAAACAATTGGAAAACATGCGCGCCCACGAGGCCCTCGTCGGCGCCAAGGCTGCGTTTGTGAGCAAGGTTCATTCGGGCGACATTGTGCTCATGGAACCGAAGGGTAGCGGCGCACTCCGCCCACGCAGCGGCGCGGTCCTCAAAGCTGACATCAAAACTGCCCTGGGAGGCGTGTCGGACGAAATAGTTACCAAGCTCTGTGAGCTGCGCTGGACGGCGCTCGCGGACGAAGAGCTTGTCTCCAAGCTCAATCGCGACCTTGCGGATAGCGTCCGCGTGCGGCTGGCCTTGGAGGCCAAGACCCCAGAAGCGCTGTGGGTGGAGGACATCGTTGCGTTCGAGACGGCGTACGCTGCGATGGAGTGCACTTAGCTAGTATTAACAGATAGTCAAGTATCGATTGTTTTTTAGATTTGGAATCATTAACTCTTAGACATTCATTCGAACAATGGCTAAAAACGTTCTTAGACTTTCCGAAGCGCAAGTGCGCAATCGGCTGGCCACACGACTCGGCGCCCAAGATAGATGTGAATACGGCGTTCGCTGCGGCCGCCCGGACGTGTCCACCGACAAAGAAATTATTGAAGTGAAGCGGGCGCGGCTATGGAAGGCGGCGCTCGGCCAAGTGTTGGCATACCACTTCTACGCCCACGACACACACTCGATTCGGCCGCGCATCCACCTCTTTGGGCCGCGCAAAGAGTGCAAGCGAGCCCTTACGCTCGCACGGCCCGTGTGCCAGAAGCACGGGGTGCGCATAACAGCCGAAGTTGTGGAGCGACTGCCCGGACTCACCGTCGTCGAGGTTGCAGACCCGCCGGCTGCGACGGAGAGGGAGGCGTTGAGCCAGCGCGAGATGCAAGAAGTGCTGGAGACGGGGACTCAGCTGCCACCTCTCAAGCAGTTCGAGGGCACCGGCGTGACGATCGGCTTTGCGCACACCGGTCCTGGAGACCACCTGAAGCCCAACCAAGAACGGTTGGACTTGCTTGTCCGTGTGGCATTGATCTATGCCAAGGCGGCCAGCAATGCTCTGGGAAGCGTCAACACGTCCGATCACACGTCAACTCTCACGGCATTCACGGCCCTCATGACGGGATCCAAGCAGATACACTACTTGCTCGATACCGTTCGGGTTGGCGCGCTGAAATGCCGGGCAGCGACACTGCACGAGGCCGTCTTACAACTCGGGCCTGAAGCGAGCGACACGAATCTCGACGCGGCCTTTCGCACGCACGGCGGGCCTCCTGTGCTGACGATGACTGGGTGGGATCGCCTGTGCAAGCAAAAAGGCTGCCACTTGCCCGCCGATGCGAGGCCCTTCGTCGAACTGGAGCGCCGGGCGGGTGCGCTCGCGTACGCCAAGAGAATGCTCGTCCTTCATGAGTACGAAAACCTGCCGGATGCGGACGGACGCTGGCGGACATGCCTTGCCGCAGCCGAGGTGGCGTTCGACTTTCCGGCGTCACTCTGTATGTCATCATGCCAGTTTCTGGGAGCAAAGTGGTCTGATATTCGGAAACAACAGAGACTCAGTGCAGACCTGCGCAACCGCATGGTTGACTATGCGGCGCGCAGTCGTGGGCGGGCCTTCTGTGACGATGTGGACGCTGGGCAAGGGCTGGTCGATGCCAAGCTCCGGGCTGAGACGCTCAAGCAGCTGTGCGAGAAGAATGGCGTCAAGGTTGCAGACCCGCCGGCTGCGGCGGAGAGGGAGGCGTTGAGCCAGCGCGAGATGCAAGAAGTGCTGGAGACGGAGGAGTTATGGCCCAAAAGCAAGCCTCTGGAGGAAATTGTCAAGAAGCATCAGCGCGCAGTGGACGCCGGGCAAGGGCTGCTCGACTGCATAATGTCCGGGTCCGAGAAATCTGCCGTCGACGCGTGGCAGGAGTCTGGCACGCTGGAGGAGACCGTCAATAAGCAAGTGGCGTCACTTCATGCGGTCAGAAACGAGCTCAGCATGCTGCTCATGCGGAGCGCCGCGGCCAACTTCGATCGGTTCCTGCGCGACTACAAGGCGGCGTTTGAGGAGTGGATCAAGTCGGGGTTGTCGCGCAGCGTCTGCCCTGAGAGCCTGCGTGCGGCGCTTGGGCTTCTGGGTACGGACGGTAAAGCGGAAAAAACGCGCGCGAACCGGTTCCTGATGCTCGCGCTGTGTCTGAAGCTCCTGCCCAACCTGAAATTCGCCAAGTTCAAGAAGCTGAGGCTGCGCAACCTGCGCAGTCACGCCGCTGAGTCAAATATTATCGCCATTGTCAACGAGTGGTTCGTCAGTGGAAACAACGCGCAGCTGAAGCGCTGGGGCGTCACGCAAAGCCGCCGTACCGAGTTCACCGCGCTCGCTGGGGCTTTACGCGCGCAAGCGCGGGCACGGTGATTTTGAACGGCAAACAGGCGTACGTCGGCGACACGGCGTGGAAACTGGCTGCAGAGGCTGCGAGATGGAGTGCACTTAGACTATCGAATGTTTTTTTTTAGTTTACATAATCACCGACACTGTTTCTTCAATAAAAACTCAATATTAATATGCCGTCAATAAACATTCACTGTAGCACTGCAGGGTCATGTCGTTTATGTCCGAACCGCCTGCGCAGCCAACCCTCCAGACACACGAGCTGTTAGATGTTTTAGAAAATCGCCTGAATCGGACTAGCGCACTTGATTTGCGGGCGGCGTGGAAACCGTTTGCACAGAGAACCAGACCCGTGGTGTCCTTGGGAAAGCGGGCGCACGAAGAAGCGCAAACGATTGTATCAACACTTATTTATGACGGACTCAATAGATTTCCACTGCTTGTCGGAGATGACGAGCAGTGGGACGAATTGCCGGATTCGGGTGATGCGCTTGAATATGGTGTTACTGCTTTTGGCCCTCGCAGCAACTTAAAGTATTACACGTTCGTTAACAAGGAGCAACAGACCGCCATTTTCGTCGAATCCCTTGTACATGTGCCACAAAGCTTGGGTCAAGCTTTCGTGAACGAGACGTTCGGCCAAGCTGAGTCAATGCAGAACACCTACTATATTAACGAAAAGACCAGCGATGGGCTGACGCGCAAATTGCTGTATATGGGTTTAGAGACTGTCGAGGACGACCTTGGGTGGAGGTGGTCAAACGATACTCAACTGTATGACAAGAGCCACCGTGTGTTCACAGTTCCACTCACCAGCGGCATGGGTTGCCGGACTATTGAAGAGCTCCTTCGGACAACACGGGAAACTCGCACGGAGACACTCTGGTTGGAGTCCGATATAACACATGAAATATATATCCTTCTGGGGAGAGGATACACCCACTATCTGGAAGACGGTGACCCCGCGAACGCCGATGCAGTCTCGAACATTCGCACTGGACTCCAGTGTCTCTCCGACACTGTTTACGAATTTTCTAGCTGGCCTGGTGTCGGCAAAAACTTTGTGCTGTCGACGTATTCCGCAGACGCGGATCTGCCGCCAGATGACGACGACAATGAGCTTTATGGTCCTGACCTCGCCGAGCTCTTGAATCAAGCAGACGAGTTAGATATCGACGTTCTGCCCGGCGGACGTTTCAAGATACGTCAGAGCGGTGCTAGTATCAGTAAGAGCGTTGCTGGGGCCATCGCGGCGCGTAACGACAAAAGGATTTACTTCGACGGATGCACCGCCTATCCGGATATATATAGAGAGAGAGTTTAGAAAAATCTCGGACAAGTATGAAAAAAAAATTGATATTGGAAAATTTTAATATATCGATATATCTCCTAGGCGCGGCGCAGAAACATTTTTGAACACTCACAAACCATCAACCAAGTAAAACCACCCAAGCAGTTTCCCACAAATCAGATGAATCAGGTTGCGGTGACGGGACATGGGAGTTTGTGGGGCGTACAGCAGGTAAGTTAACGGCCACTCCGAGTCAGGATTTTTGCGTGGTTTGTGCATGCACGCCAACACGATGCTCTCGCTTGCGCAGGGACCCCGGGACCTTTCGTCAGATGAGCGGTTTATTAAGAAACTGACGGCGACGTTCGCCGCACGAGGCATGGTGAGCGAGGCGCGCCCCTCGCGGCAGAAAATCTCGAAAGTCTACAAGTTGCTGATTGACATCTACACGGCGTTGGAAGACCAGCGGATGCTCTGCGTTGACGGGCGTCCACTTTCGACTGGGATTCGCCATTTGGCATACCTCTGCTACGACATTTACATCGAATGCGGGTACGTGCCAACAACGACCGGCAAGTACCCGGACACCGAGTCAGGTTACATGATGTTCTACATGATGTACTACGGTAACGCGATTGTCGGGGAGCAATTTCTTCTCGACGCGGGCGTGGAGACTTACAGCGGTCCGCTGAATCGCGAGGAAGCATACAGGCTTCAGAACGATCCACTTGGCGACTCCAAGAACATGCAATTGATGATGAAGTGGCAACGGGCGTACACAGAGAACAATCTCCAGTGGGATCCGGACGCACCGGCCTGGGCTGAAAAAAAATTACACTTTGATGAACACTTCAAATTCAACAACAAGTGCATTGTTCAAGACTCTTCAGAGCCCACGTGGCTGCCGGTGTTTAAGAACGAGGGGACCGGATTCGTTCTCGACTATACGACCGGATTCGTTCTCGACTATACGAGCGGACGCAGCCGCAGCCGGAGCCGGAGCCGGAGCCGCAGCCGCAGCCGCAGCCGCAGCCGCAGCCGCAGCCGCAGCCGCAGCCGCAGCCGGATCCGCAGCTGGTAGCCGGACCAGCAGCGGGATCGGGAGTCGCTGCGGCTGGAGTCGATTGTCATAGCTAGCTGTCCATAAACAACGGTGTATTTTTTTTATGTAATTACATCTAATAATTTTATATATAAATGTAAAGTAAATCTGTTAAGAAACGCATTTAAAAAACAATGAACAACAACACGAACCCATCGGGCGTAAAATATGAACGCCTGCTTCAGCCACAGCCGACGAGTATGAGCCGGAGCGACTCTCAATTACCTACACAACCCGGTCGCCGCAGTGTGCAGACAGACGACTCGTGTTATAATTTCTGCCAACTTCTAGGGTCTTGTCTTTTCGGCTGCTGCTAGGATTAAAAACGGGTATATACGTTAGTATCGATAAATTTTATGCCATTGATTTTTCTATAGGATCGTGCAACAATGCAGGCTGACAATGCTCCGGGTGTCCAGGCGCAGGCTGGAGCACAGCCGTGTGCGTGCGCGCCCACCGTCGCGCCGATTCCGGTGCCGAGACGTCCTGCCCAAGACCCTGCGGGGTCTGACGTGTGGCTAAACGGCCGCGAGTTTAACTCCTATGGGATCCGACTGAACGCAGAGGAGATTGCATGTCTCGTTGCACACGCCGGCGTGGACTCGAGAAACGACCTCATGGCGCTCACCAATGCGGACCTCTTGGCGTGCAAGCCGCTTAGACTGGCAAAACGGAACCGGTTGGGCACTTATATTGCGCAGAACCAGTAATGAAGCCAAAGCAGTAACATTTTATTTCAATAACAGTGGATATCGATACATTTCCCCTTCTCGCGTCCGGTTGTCAGGAGAACCATTAAACAAAAATCCACATTCTCAGCACCGGCCTGCCAACCTGCCTGGCTGCTTCACATATTCCGTTGGGCTTCGGACAAACTGACGAGCAAGTTTGTACAGAAACAGACGGTGACGCCGCCCACGAGCAACCGCGTGATGCAGGTCAGCGGCGGGATGAACCTGCTGGTCGCCACCATTCCGCACCCGGCGAGCGCCGAGGATGGCATCGTAATACGCGAAGGGGCGCTGCACCACTTTACGACGGAGCTGGCGATGCCCATCGTCCACCCACGGAGCAATAGACTGTACTAATTGTCAAACTTATTATTCAAAAAAGTTAATTAAAAGGTCCAATAGTTGTGTCTACCGACGTGACATGTACATAGGGTCTATGCGAGGGGCAGAACCGTTTTTCTGCATGAACCAGTGCAGCTGCTCTCGTATCGCGTAGTTAATCTGCAAAATGCGGTCCTTGGCCCGGAATGCGCTCACGTTCGGGAAATTGTTGTTTCGACTGAATACATTTTCCACGAGGTTGGCGAACCGCCTGGACAACTCGTTGTCCTCGAGCCAGTCCACGCCGCGTGTCTGTTGGCGCAGGAGCGTCATCTCCGCGGCGCGCCTGGCCTGCAAAATGCTGCGCACGCTCTCACGCCACAGCGCTTCCATGCAGATGTCCACCGCCAGGTTCTTCTCTTTGCACGCAGCAGCCTCGTCTTTCATTTTGGTGTCCGGAGGGAAGAAACTCGGGAATCCGGGGAAGACGCTGACCATGTCACACTCAAGAAAGTGCTTGGACCGATCGGGGGTCATGTACAGCCACGCATACGCCCCTTTTTGGTCGGGAGGCGCGAGCCGCTCTAAGAACATGACCGCGCACCCCTGCAGCTCGTACGTCGGCACCACCACGGCCGCGTCGTTCGGGTTCGGGTTCGGGTTCGGGGTGAGGTCGTATGAGCACCGGTTCTCAGCATCGGTCATTTTTGTCTTTGCTAAATCTTTTAGTTTCGTTTTAACTTCATATGGCCACAGGGTCAAAAAAGCGCTCTCTCTCTGAGTTTGCGTCGCCTTATGCTCTGAGCTTGCGTCGCCCTCTGAGTTTGCGTCGCCCTTTGATTTAATGTCCATCAAGTGTTTCAATGACTCGTTTTCTCCTACGAGCCTCGCGGCGGTTTCAATAACCCGCTCGCCCGAGAAGCCACCCCTTGACAGGAGCTCCGCCACAGTCATGGTCCGCGGGCTGGAATCGTCGCGCGGCGGGAGGTCCTTCCGCAGAGCCGCAACCGATACGCTCAGCCATGCGATGAGCTCGTTGCGCCGGCCGCGCGCGAACGCATCGTTGGGGATATACGCTCGCTGGGCTGTCACAAAAATGACAAGTTCGGAGGTGGCTACGCCGTGTGCGGCAGATGTCCAGACATTGTCGTCGTCAAACTGGCGAGCGCCACCCAGGCCCATGAATATTTTATTCTTTATCAGAGTTATTTCCGGTGGCGTTTGGGGACGCCACTCATAAATCTTTTCTGGGATTTTGGACACATCGATTTCCATCAGGCGTTCGAAGAGCCAACTGTCCGAGGACGCGTCTGGGTCCCGTGCGCGCGGGCGCTCAGGGGCGCTCGGTTTCGGCGCGCTGCGCTGCTCCGAGAACCACTGGCTTATGCCGAGCCGATTGCTGCTTCCCCCGCACGCGTTCCAGATGAGGTCTTCCGTTTCCATGATGGCTTCACGCAGGTCGGGACGGACTCCGGCGCCAAGGACCGTCCGCTGGTTATCCGCCCGGCGGAGCAGGGTGTCGAGCCCCCTGGGTGGCGCCGAGAGAGGGCCGTCGATATCGGTTTTCATCGCTTTGCTGAGCCGGGAGCTCTCGCGCTTCGGGTTGTCGCCCCGGTCGACGCACTCCCGGAGGTGCTCGCCCGACCGAGACTTGAGGTCCGTCAGGATCTGCTCGCCCTTTCGGACAAAGGCCGATAGGCCGCGGACATCGCTCGCCGAAGCCGCCACCTTGCAGGCGATCGCTCCAAAACCCGCGGAGCGCATGACGCGGGACGCGGTGTCCTCCGCGTCCGTGCCATTTGCCATCAGCAGCTCGGACGCCTGCGGGATGGGAAACTCGGACCCAGAGCCTCTTGTATTATCGGCGGCGCTCATCTCTTGCTTGATGCACTCGCATTGTGCCAAGTGAAGCGGGTTCTCACTGGCACACTGCTCGACTCCTAACGGCTGTCCGGGGGTGACCCCATATAAAGTGAATGCACACTTGGTGACTGCGCCGGTCTCGGAGGTCTGCGTATTTTGGGTGTTGGTGACGACTGCGTGAGCTTCGAACGAGATCGGTCCGATCTGGGAAGACTCGGCAGAACGAGGCTCGTCTTCGTCGGGTCGCCCGAGTACATTGACATTGTCGTTCGAAACCCACGGCGGGTCCAGCAGATTCCACGTGCCCTCGTCCCGCGGCGCTGCGGACGAGGGTGCGCTTCTGAGGTTCCTATCGTGCACAAACATGCCGCCGCGATTCCTTTTGTGGGACCTCCTCTCAGCACTGAACCCCTTCGGGGGGTGCTCTGCGCCGTGGGGCACTGCGAGGACGAGCTCGGGCGCCGGTCACGAGGTAAGCGCTTTTCTGTGTGTCTGTCTCTACGCTCTACATAAATACACACCCGGCCTGACTATATCGTTCCTCGCACCTCTCACCCAGTCTCGTCAGGAGATGGCTGTCAAGCGTCTCGGCCAGCAGCTGGCGCTCCACACCGCGCAGGTCAACAGCCTCTCGGTGCAGGTCGACGGGCTCGACCAGCAAAAGGCGGCCGCCATGAGGAGCAAAAATATCGCGCTGGCCAAAACAAAGGTGAAGGAGAAGCACAAGCTCATCACGCAGCGCGGGCGGTTCGAGCAGCTGGCGCAGATGTGCCAGCGCATGCTGGACAATATTCAGAACGGCAACGCCATCCGAGAGACGGTGGGCGTTCTTAACGAAGTGCAGCTGCTGTTCAAGGGTGTGCAGATGGACGACGCGTACAGCAAGATCGGCGAACTGACAGACAGCATGGGGGACTTTCAGGGGGATCTCGCTGGGATCACAGACATGATGCAGGACTCGGCGGGCGCGACGCTCGACGACGCAGACCTGGAAGCGGAGCTAGAGGAAATGATGCAAGAGTCCGAGGGAGAAGATCAGCTGCGATTAGGAGCGCAAATGCCCAGAGTCCCATCGAGCACCCCGGGGCTGCCGCCCGCCCCGCCGCAGGCTCCCATGACGAGGACGGATGACGTGACACGTAGAGTCGCTGAAATGTATTCGCAGTGAACCTTATTTAAAGCGTGAATACTGTATATATTTAACTGCGGTGTGTGCGCCAATAAAAAGGTGAAAATGTCTGCGGAGAGAGTTGGGGTTGTCATCTTCGACCTGGAGACGACCGGGCTGTCCCCTGAGAAGAACGAAATCACAGAAATCGCCGCTCTGGAGGTGGGCAGTCTCGCCAAGTTTCAGAGCTACGCCAAGCCACAAAATGGTTTTATATCCACGCGGATAACCCAGCTAACCGGCATTTCTGACGAGACGGTGGCCGAGGCGGGCTCCCCGCCCGAAACGGTCGCCCGTTTCTTTGACTGGGTCGACCGTCTCCCGTACCAACACGTCACGCTCGTTGGACATAACGCCCTCGGGTTCGACATAAAGTTCCTATCGGCCGCAGCTGCGCGGGCGACACCGATGGTGCCCGTTCGGGCCTCCGCGCAAAGCGCGAGCAAGACGATGTCGGTGTTTGACAGCTACTTGTACGCGCGGACAATGGACGCCCGCGCCCGGCTTGGAATCGAAA
>Ga0307995_1000685_pt1 | contig 22783 bp, 19 predicted proteins | sample EllFjometagen262_FD_203132 | JGI IMG/M metagenome (GOLD analysis project Ga0307995, IMG submission 203132) | Marine microbial communities from Ellis Fjord, Antarctic Ocean - #262 | ecosystem: Environmental > Aquatic > Marine > Unclassified | place: Southern Ocean | collected 2014-11-02 | reverse complement strand
TTTTGGTGGAGCCTAGCGGGATCGAACCGCTGACCTCAACACTGCCAGTGTTGCGCTCTCCCAGCTGAGCTAAGGCCCCAAAAAGGAAGCCGCATAATAGGGATCAGGACACCTCAAGTCAAGCCCGTTTCCACGCATAGTATGGCTTTCAGAGATTAATCTAACCTGGTAATAGTAACGGTTGGTCGGTTTATTCACGTTTGATAAAAAACCATGTTCATTGCGATTAGTGTATTGAACCAATATTGATTTCTATCACCTTCGACACCATGGCCAACGGCAGATGCAACGAGACAAAGGAATACCTAATTGCGTAGCTGACAGATCAAGAGCTTAGAGCTATTATACTGGCCGATGCAAAACCTCACGACAAACGTTAATTGTTTATTTAACCTTAAATTTATAATGGGAAATTCTATGAAACTCTACCTAAGCTGCATTGCCATGGCGCTTAGCCTATCTGCCTGCAGCCCCACCCCTGAAGACTCTAATAATGTTGCTCCAGCAGCCCTGACCTCTGGTGTGATCAAAGAAAATATGAACCTAGCAATCAAACCTGGCGACGACTTTTTTAATTATGTGAATGGCACATGGCTGGATAAAACCGAAATTCCGGCAGATAAGTCAAGTTACGGCGGATTCACGGTGCTGCGTGACGAGGCTCAAGACAATGTTATGGCGATTATTACATCTACATCAGAAGGTAGTTTTGCCAAAGGTACTGATGAACAAAAAGTAGGCGATCTATATCGATCTTATATGGATATGGAAACCCGCAACAAACTGGGCATTGCACCGATCAAACCTGAGTTAGCAAAAATTGCCGCTATCAAAAACTATGACGATTTGGCAGTGTATTTAGCCCACTCGAACAAATACAACTATGGCTCGCCGTTTAGTGTTGGTCAATATGTGGACTTTAGAAATCCGTCCAAGTACATGATTCTGACCTGGCAAGGCGGCCTTGGATTACCTGATCGTGAGTACTATTTTAAAGAGGACGAAGCCAACCAAAAAATTCGCGCTGGTTATGTTAAGCATATTGCCAAAATGTTTACGCTGGCTGGCCTAGATAATGGCGATGCTAACGCCACTATGATTATGGCGCTAGAAACTCGACTTGCTGGCGAGCATATGAAAAAGGAACAAACCAGAGATATGGTTGCCCTGTACAACCGAGTCGAACAGGCTAATCTTGCGAGTTTGATGCCAACGTTTAACTGGACTGCATTTTTGCAAGAGGCCGAACTGGCTGACGTGGATGCTTTGGTTGTTACCCAAGTAGATTACATGCGCGCACTCGATGAGATTATTACCTCTACCACTATTGCCGACTGGAAGACCTTCCTTAACTGGGGTCTGATCAATAGCACCGCAAGTCAACTTAACGCTGAACTGGATCATGCTGATTTTGAATTTTACAGCAAGCTCCTTAGAGGCGTCGAAGAGCAATTACCCGAGTGGCGCAGAGCGGTAAATCTCGTTAATGGCACGGTTGGCGAAATCATTGGCAAGGTGTATGTAAAGCGCCACTTCCCTGCCGAAGCTAAAGACCGCATGTTGGTGCTGGTCAATAATCTACTTAAGGCCTATGAGACTAGCATTAAAGCGCTAGATTGGATGACAGAAGAAACTAAGGTGCAGGCGCTAGACAAGCTCTCCAAATTTACCCCGAAAATTGGTTATCCAGATAAATGGAAAGATTACTCACAACTGACCATAGATCATACTGATCTGTTCGGTAATATGCAGCGCTCTGCGGAGGTTCTGTACCAAGAAATGCTAGATAAGCAGAAGGGTCCAGTACAAAAACACGAATGGGGTATGAACCCACAAACTGTTAACGCCTACTACAGCCCACCGATGAATGAGATTGTTTTTCCAGCTGCCATACTACAGCCACCTTTTTTCAACATGGAAGCAGAGGACGCCGTTAACTACGGTGGTATAGGTGCGGTTATTGGTCATGAAATCGGTCATGGCTTTGATGATTCCGGTAGTACTTTTGATGGCGATGGTCTACTGAGGGACTGGTGGACAGACGCAGACAAAGCTGAGTTTAAGAAGCGCACTGGCAAATTAGTGGCCCAGTACGACTCTTACGAGGCCCTTGAAGGCCTTAATGTTAATGGTGAGTTCACTCTGGGTGAAAACATAGGTGACTTGGGCGGTATAAGCATCGCGTTAAAAGCCTATCAGGCATCCCTAAATGGGCAAGAGGCGCCCGTTATTGACGGTTTTACGGCCAGTCAGCGTGTGTTTATCGGTTTTGGTCAGGTATGGGCAAACAAGTATCGGGATGAAGCTCTGCGCAATTTGATTGGCACCGACCCTCATTCTCCAAGCATGTTCAGAGCCAACGGATCTATTCGTAATGTACCTGAGTTTTATGAAGCCTTTGATGTGCAAGAAGGTGATGCACTTTATTTGGCACCAGAAGCACGGGTTAAAATCTGGTAGCCCCTGTACCAGTGGCTATGTAACTGCTAAGGATACAGTGTGATACAAAAAATCCCGCACAGGAGACTGTGGGGGATTTTTTGACTGTGGAACTTAAACAGAACTCAGGGTCCCTAACCACGGATCTAGCATAGCGCGGTTATGGCCTTTAGGCTTGGCCGCAGGCCACATTAGGCCAGCTGCTGATACGCCTTTTCCATTTTTTTAAGTTTCTTTTTACCTACGCCGCCCAGTAAGTCTATGGCGTGGCGTAATCTAGCGCGGGACATATCTGCACCCAGTAAATTCATGGAGTCCATGACGGAGATCGACGCACTGCTGCCGGCAATCGCAATAAACAGAGGCGCTAAGAAAGGTTTCAGCTTGATATCCATAGCGTCGGCGACGCTTTTAAGGCCACTAAAGATGTTGTCGCGGCTCCATTGCTGCACCGATTCTAAACGCCACAGGGCGTAGTGTAGGACCTCCAGCAGTTGATCCTCTTCCATGCCAGCAGACTTTAGGTCTTCTGGGGTAATAGGCAACATACCTGAGACTAGATAACTACCCAAGGGGGCAATATCAGATAGGGTTTCCATGCGCTGCTTAGCAAACGGCAGAAAGGCCATCAAGGTATCGCGATTCAGCGCCCATTCTTGTAGTCGATCGGCTAACTGCTCGTCAGATAATTCTTCACGAATCCACATACCATTGAGCCAACTCAGCTTTTCAACATCAAATACCGGACCACCCAGTGAGACACGCTGAATATCAAACACTTCAAGCATCTCTGGCAGGGTGAACTTTTCCCGCTCATCTGGCATTGACCACCCCATGCGACTTAGGTAGTTAAGCAAAGCCTCTGGTAAATAACCCATACGCTGATAGAACAATATGCTGGTAGGGTTTTTACGCTTAGATAGTTTGCTTTTGTCTACGTTACGTAACAATGGTAGATGACAAAAAACTGGCAGGTCCCAGCCAAAATATTGATACAAGAGAATGTGCTTAGGCGCCGAATTAATCCACTCTTCACCACGTATAACATGACTGATCTCCATGAGGTGATCGTCGACAACGTTGGCAAGGTGATAGGTGGGCATACCGTCGGCTTTTAGTAATATCTGTAGGTCAATCTGTCCCCAATCGATGCTAATCTCACCGCGCAGCATGTCATTAAAGGTGCACTGCCCTTCTCTAGGCACTTGCATACGCACGACATGTGGTTCTTTATTTGCAACGCGCGTTGCAACTTCGTCTTGGCCAAGTGACAAACAGTGGCCGTCATAGCCAATCTGCTGTTTGTCTTCCATTTGCTGGCCCCGTAATGCATCCAACCTGTCGGACGAACAGAAGCACCTAAACGCATGGCCACTATCGAGAAGTTGGTCTGCATGCGCACGATAAATGTCAGAGCGCTCGCTTTGTCTGTACGGCCCTTTAGAACCGCCGTTGTCTGGGCCCTCGTCCCACTCTAGACCGAGCCAATGCAGAGCATCCAGAATAGCTTTCTCTGACTCAGGTGTAGACCGAGCCTGATCGGTGTCTTCGATGCGCAATAAAAACTCACCGCCCTGACTATGGGCAAAAGCCATATTAAACAGCGCCACATAAGCGGTACCAACGTGCGGGTCACCCGTAGGAGACGGTGCTATTCGAGTGCGAACAGTCATTTAGAATTCCAAATCATCAATTTAATTAGTTAAAGTCTTAACGGACTTTGTTAGTGAAGCATTTTAAATCACAAACTACCAATTGTCGCGACGAGAACGCAGCGCAACGAAAACATCTTTATCAGCAGAATCATGACAGTCAACGGCGTTACGTATGGTTTTATTACCCAACCTAAAGAAAGTATTAAATTTTCGTTCATCACCTACCGTTGTGTTCAATGGTGCCGTCACTGGGTCAGCTTGAATTGCTTTAGCTAGCCAATTTTGTGCGTCGATGTTTTCAGGTTCAAGACTTAAGGTAAAGCGTAGGTTATTTTCTAAATATTCGTGGCCAGGGTACACAACAACGCTGTCATCAAGGGTATAGAATTGCTCTGAAATAGTACGATAAAGCACCGCTGCATCACCGCCATTGCCGCAGTTGCCAACCCCTGCATTAAACAGAGTATCACCGGTAAAAACTGCTTGAGCAATGCCGCCCTCACTGAGCAAGAAGCAAAGGTGAGCAAAGGTATGGCCCGGTGTGTCTAATACTTTAATCTGAACATCATCCTCCAGATCTATAATTTCATTCGCACCTAACATTCGAGTTAGGCCGGGTATCTTGCCTTCACCATTTGCGTGCGCCCACACTTGGCAGCCGTGCTTTGCAATGAGAGCTTCATTACCTTGCGTATGGTCCCAATGCTCATGGGTATTGATAATTGCCGTCAAGGTCAGACCTCGCTCTTTTAGACGCTGATTAACACTTTCGTCTTCCCAGGGGTCAATAACGATAGCGTTGCCATCGTCAAGTTGGATCAGATAGGTGAAATTGCGTAAAACACTTTGGGTATATAGCTGATGAATTTGCATGAAGAGCTCTGCGTTGGTTAATGATTAGCTAGACTAAATGATCACGCTTGAAAGCCAAAAACTCAAGCCTTTCATTCATTAGTTGTGCCACTTGAATGGGAAAAATTTAATCGGTTGTTCGACTACTGGTCAACGGCACATAAAAAAAGGGCTGCCAAAGCAGCCCTTTTTTTAGTTTCTAAGCTACATTTTACGAAAAGTCTGGGTTTGTTGGGTCATAAAAAGTTTTGGAGTTATAAATATCGGGATTAACGCAGGTTGCTGTGGCCTCTAAAGAAGCTTTAGCCGCACCTCCACTTGCCTCCCAGCCTTCACTGCCTAACCGCATAGCTTCCATACTTTCATGGAAATGCCCCCAAAAAAAGTCGACTCCATTGGTCTCGGTTTCTGGACGCGCAGAATAGATACCATAGGCATAAAAACTAATCGCCTCAGCATCCAAACCATCCAGCCAGGTCTCGTAAGCAGAAACAGTCGCATCGAGATCATCAGCGCCCTTCCCTTTGTTGAAACTACAGGCAAAGAATGCAGATGCAAAGTTTCCAGACTCAGGCGAGGGACCAAAACTGTCGGGTGCTCGAGGGAAACTGAAGTCCCAGCCGTACTTACTAGGAATATCGCACACCATTACACTCTCGTACTTGGCAGACCAAGCTTTGGCATCGTCATTCTCAGCCCACTGAGCCCAAACAGCATCAGCAGCGGCCTTAGACGGCCAAGTAACTTCCCACCAACCATTAGGAAATTGGTTCTGGTCACTTGCTGGCGCATAGCCCCAAGCGCCAAGTAGGTCAGGGGCTAACCCTCCCTCTCGCCATTCAGCAACCATTGAGTCAACAGATTCCTGACTAAAGTCAGGGCCTGCAGTACAAGGAATAAACTCATTATAGAAAACCTCACCAACAGCATCCCATGAGGCAGTTTGCAGCTCAACTGGAGTTGAGGCGACAGTCGCTTCTTGCTCAACTTCAGAGCACGCGGCTAGGGTTAATAGCGCAAATCCAACCATGATTAATTTATTCATAATATATCCTCTCAGTAATAAAAAGTGTTGTGCGTAGTAAGAATCTAGGCACCATCTTTCCGCAATAGCGCGCATAATCATTATGCAACTAAGCATCATTGACATAGAACTTACACTCAATTTCTATGTGCAATTGAATAGAATAAGTGGGTAACCAAGGCCCACCCATATTATTTCACTACTTATTTTCGATCGGAACAACTATTTTAGACATGGGATGCACCGCGACCAACCCGCAGAACAACATCAAAAAGACTCCACTGCCTATCATGGTCGCATCGAGGCTCCACTCGATAGCAAATCCCATTATGGCATCGGCAATCGGCAATAAGCCCATAGACATAAGCATCAGTATGCTCATCACCCTACCAAGCAATGCATTAGGCGTAATTCGTTGCAGCCAAGTCGTAAAGTGCACGTAAAAGAAGCTCTCAAAAATGCCGCTAATAAAAAACAGTAGCATGGCCCACCAGTAGGGATCATAAAATATTATCAACGCTAGGGTAGAACCACTAAACACATAAGCCCAGAACATGCCGGGAATTAACTTTTGGTCGCCAGGCACTTGAATATACGCGCTGCCAATTGCGCCAATAAAAGCGCCAAATCCGAAGGCCGCTGTTACGACGCCGTAGACGTAGGCCCCATCCACATAATGCAGCTTGGCCCACACAGGTATTCCCACAAAGACCATGGGCATAAAGAAAAAATGTATAACAGCCATACCTATGAAACCGAGGCGGACAGCCGGAATGGACCAAGCCCATAATGAGGCCTTACGTATCTCAGCATACAACGATGATGTTTCCGAGACAGTAGACTCAGCATTAAGGGGGCGTACTTTTACAAATAGCAGTGACAGCAGGGACAAACCAAACGTGAGCCCATCGACAAGAAAAGCACGATAGAGACCCTCTCTATCTAAGTCATAGCTATCGAGCCCGTCGACATTTAGCGCTACCTCAGAGGGATGGCTAGCCGAGCCAATCTCTCCTGCGATTATAAATGCAGCAACAAATGGGCCTATAGTCATTCCTAAATGCAGAGTCGTCTGAACGATCGCGTTACCTGCCTGAAGCTCATCTCGTGAGACTAAGCTAGGTAAAATAGAGATACTCGCAGGATAGAAAAATGCATCTGCTACCCCGAAAGCAAATGCCATAAGGAAAACTACTTTTATATCAGCGGTATCCTGGCTAATCATATACGCCAACGAAAGAACCAGCACCATACGCAAGCCGTTGGACAGGATCATCATGAGACGCGGGCTAGTTCGATCAACCAAAGCGCCCCCAGCAAGCATTAAGGCGGCCCGAGGTATGCCTTGCACGGCAAATACTAATCCTGTTAATGCAGGGCTATTGGTCATTTGTAATACAAGCCAAGGAAAGGCAATTAAGCTAATTTGATCTCCAATAACAGAGATCATTTCACCGAACCAAAATAGGCTGAAATTTCTTTTTTTAAATAACTCTAACATTACAAAAACACGTTAATGAACTCACCTAGATTCTATAGAAGTTAAGATAGGGGGTATAGCCTGATTATATTAATCCAGCTGCACAATCATAAAAAGCATAAACCCGAGATCAATAGTTTTAATTTGAGGGTTATAAAAAAGCCCCCACCAGTTACGGTAGGGGCTTTTCCTTTATCCAAGGATAAATTTGGAATCCACACTAGAAGGGGTAACTTTAAATACGGTTCCGATTGTTATACGACTGCGTATGTAATATTGGATTAATAATAGTTCGATTTGGGCAAAAGCCCCTTTTTTTAGAGCGCAATGTAGGGGGACTAATCTTCTCTCCCATCGGTTACGAGCTTCAAATTACAAAGCAGGCATTAGCGCCTCTAAATGCGCCTCAATCTCTTCTGCAGTGTCCCTAGTCGCATCTTGGGCTACAACGCCGTTTATTAGCGTGTCGCCCTCTAAACCAAACAGATGGCGCAACGTCAGCAAGCCGTCGGTAAGGGCGTCTATTTGGCCATTACCATCGATATCTGCCAGCGCTCCTAACGCTTTAATACGCTTCTTAAGGGCCGGTGCAGTTCTGTAATCAGCATTCGCAGCAACGGCACCACTTACGAGCACTGTATCAGTTAAACCAAACATGTCTCTTAGTAGCAACAATCCATCTGTCAGAGCATCATATTGCCCATTCCCATCAACATCTAACGAGCCGTCTTTCACCGCTAAGTCTTTCGCCTCAATATGCCGCTTTGCAAGAAAGATTTCATACCGAATTTCATTAGAGACACTCTCCCGAACGCTTGCACCTGAGAAGTAAATAATATCAGGTAGCCCATCGCCATTTACATCGCCATAAACTGGCTGTGAGTTCTTCAATGCCTCTGACATAGGAGGCCAGAAGCTTTCTCTTAAAAGAGAAAAGTCATCTGCCCCAGTATTAATATAAACGTGGGGATGAGTATCATAGCCCCAAGTAGCAACAACTATATCGTCACGCCCATCACTATTAATATCCTCACAACTAATTCTGTAGGAGTTATCCTCCAAATCTACATTTCCTTGCAGTTTGATAGGTATCGAGGTCAAGCTCCCATCTTTGGCTGAGAAGCCAAATAATTTATAGACCCACCTCATGTCTCGGCCTTCGACGATATCCATTCCGTCGTAATAAGTATCTAACTTATAACCAGCCTGCAAATAAATTAAGTTTAAATCACTGTCTGACTGATCGGAGATTTCGCAACCATACTCGAAGGACCCTCCTATGTAATATTCCCCATCTAGCAACTTCACATCTATCGGGCCCTGATCACCATTCCAGGATGTCCACGTCGTGCTGATAATGGCATCAGCAACTGTTACCAAGGAATCCTTTTTTACCCATTCGTCGCCATAACTAGATCTAGTATGCAGGTCAACCCCAGGAAGGCCATTTACTCGTGAAGCGGATGAATACGTTAATGAGGCGGGGTTAGAATCCGTTCCCCCAAAAAAAACAAGGCCGTTTCGGCCAATTGGGAAGGTGGCAACACTTATCCATGCATTTGTATATCGCCAGAACTCATTAGTGCCCCCATAGCCGATCGGTTGAGTGACAACATCAATACTTCCAACCTCATTATCCATTTTGTGCGCGTTATATCCCGTACCACAGGGGTCATTGCAGCCAGTCCTCAGTATGGAGTAGGTTCCATCGCCGTTTGACATGGCAACGGCATTCTTAATGTTATCTCGAACATCCCAAGGATCAGCTCTTCCATCTTCACGACTCTGCGTCATGAAAACATCATCATATCCATCCTCATTGAAGTCGTAGACAATGTTTTCAAAGGTTTTCTCAATGGTCACTAACTCTTCACCAAAAAGCTCCAAGGTTTGATCTGTAAATGAATGGTCTGCATTTTGGATAAAGGCCACTAGGCCGGCTTTGACGGGCTCATGACTTATAGTTCCTGGATCTAGTCCACACCACAAGCCCACTAAAATATCCTTAACTCCATCCCCGTTTAAGTCAGCCAAATCAAGGGTTTGTGCAGAGGTATGATTGCCGCAAAGCAGATCGTATTTAGCCCTCAAGTCTGGCATTAGTATTGGCGTGGCCTCGAAGACTTCATTAGACGCTGCAGTGGCGTCAATGGAGAAAGATAGAGTCAATGTCGAAAGGACCAGTAAAATTATTTTTATATTCACTAAAAATCTCATGCATTGCAGCAAACAAGAAAATTAACCAAAAAAGAAGGTAAAGTATTAAATTAATACTAAGTCTTTTTTTTATATGTAGGTGAATAGATTTTGACAGCGAATAGGGGCTAATATGGGGAATTAAACTTTTGTAGTTATGATCTCTGAAGTACAGTGAAAAATGGTGGGCCGTCCGCGACTCGAACGCGGGACCAATTGGTTAAAAGCCAATGGTAGTTAGTATATAAATCAATGACTTAATTGGATTTAATGTATGGGTTTGTCCAGTTTGAGCCTATATGAATCAATTGCTTAGCGGTTTGTGTATGGGTTATTGCCACCTCGATCTAGTGGCAATATTTACTTTTTTACCTTTGGCTTTTTCTTTGGTTTTGCTGCTTTTTTGTAACCCATGTGACCACCTCGATCTATGAAATTAGTAACACCAGCACATCTGCTCTGTCTTCCTGGTATCAACGTGTACAAATGTTTTAGCTACACCAACTGACATACCCATTGCAGATGCGTGCTTCACTATCTTTGCTCTTTGTGAGCCTCCAGATATTCTAATGTCACTGCGATCCCGTAGGCGTAAGTGCCAAAATTTTTCTTGGCTCGTACTAGGATATGTTTTTTACTTCTGAACCCGCTAGCAGTAGACGGCTCATTTAATGCGGGTAGATTTTGCCTACCGCCATAAAATGGTCTGGGTATTAAAACGCCAATACTCCCTTTAACAGAGTATTGACATCATCACTATTTAGTCTGCAGAGCTTTCTAGCGTGAAAGCATTTGGGGCCGCAGTAAAACTTTTACCATCGCTATACGTGATCGTCTGAGGCTGACCAGTAAAATTGTATACCACGTATGTCCTGGTGCCATTCTTATCAAACGCTACGGCCGCAGGGTTGTTTGAAGTTAATTCACCAGTGCCTGTTTTTAATTGTCCGAGTGCACTAAATGTATGTATCCAGTGGTATGTATGAGCTTTTGACTCTCCTGCCTCTGCCGCATAGCTTGACCCTACAGTATTGTAGTCTGCAATAGCGGCATCTGCATCTGCCATGGCCCATAGATTCCACCAAAGGTCACGCCACTGGTCATCAACCAATCCAGAAGGTTTCCCATTACTCGATTCAGTCAAGCCAAGAGCAACATAATCAGCCATATAATCCGAGTATTGGCTCACATGGAAAATTAATGGGCTAGATGGAAGTCCTTGAATGCCTAAAATATGAGCATACGCCCCACTAAACCAAGTAGCGAAGTCAGCGCCACTCGCCCAAATTATTGACGTAGTAATTTTGTCATAACCTGAAGGGAAGTTATCATCATCACCACCCCTATTTTTGTAGCCATCGATATTATTCCAATACTGCCAATAAGCAGCGGCTGTTGAGGCATGCAAATACATCCCTTTTTCAACTAGGGCATCATTCCCAGTTATCAAACCGTATAAAACAATCGCGCCATAGGCATTTGCCGCCTCAGATGTAGACTCATTATTGTTACCTTGAAGAGCATCAGCCTTACCGTCAGCCCAAGAAAAACCATTCGCGGGATCAAAATTACGTAAATAAGGGAACATCTCATCGTCTTTACTGCCTGCATAATCGCGAATTAACAACTCAATCATAGGACCATATTGATCATCACCGCACCAGGACGCATCGACTCGACACACCTCCGCTGCAGCTCTTACAAAGTAACCATAATGAAAATGATGATCTGCAAGACGCTGATGAGAGCCATAAGCCTCTTCGAGACCCAATAATGTATCCCACTCCTCGTCATAGACAAAATAACGAAAAACATCTAATTCACCATCAGTCTCAGCAGTAAACCAGTCAGATAATTCGGCCTTTAGCCAATCGATAACCTGTGTTGCCTCACTCTGCATACCAATAGAGCTTGCAATCGCGGCTAATTCTGCAGCCTTACCATAAGCTTTTCCTGACCAATATGTATCGGTGCTATCAATCCAGTCGCCCTCTCCCTGATCAATAAAGTCAGTGACCAAACTTTCCAATATGCCCTGATCAAAGGTATTAGCGATTGAGGGCATTGTTGGCAATACACCGACATATGGAATCTCATAACTAAACTCATTTAACTGGGCAAACTTAATAATGCCACGAGCACTGCGAATCTTGTAATCGGAGGTTATTTGAGAAGAGTGCTTCCAATGTAAAGGATGTAAGCCAGCAATAGTTTCAATACTGCTTCCCTGCTCATCTAAATATGAATGGCTTACTGTAACCGTATTAGTATCCCGATCTACGACATAGTCAATATCGGCTGAGGCTACAACATTACGCGCATTAGCGGCAAAGAAACTGGACATACTGTCACTGGGCACCCCTGACAACGTCGGCAGGTAACTTAATGTGAATTCATTCTCTAAATTAGTAATAGTAATTTCATTGCTTGCTACGTTAGTAAACGTGGTCGTACCCTCTCCAGTTACCAGAAACGAGTTCCTCACTCCAGCAATATCAGTCCATACGCCAAGGTGGTTCCCCGTCTGATAAAAAGTGCCCTTTTCCCCGCCATCAGGTCGATGCGTACGCAAAAGGGCCTCGCCTGAGTAAACTTTGAAATAAGCGTAAGGGGACCCATGCACGAATGTCGCATCCATGACCTCGATATTACCGGATTTCCACTGGACAGTTACAGAGCCATCACTGTGATCTTTTAAGTAAGCATCCAAATTGTTATGTACAGAGTTTGCGATAGCAACACCATCAAAAACCTCATCAAATGGGACTGGACCGTCATATCGAGGAAAGTTTCCAATGACCTTGTATCCACCCGGCATACCCATTAAACGAGCGCCTTTATTACTCACTCGGACCCGAATAGGATCAGGCGTTAAATAGGCAGGATCGTTAGGATCGCCAATGGTCATCTCACCAAGGAATGGAATAGAACCCCACCATTTGTGTGTTGGAACGGGTCTGGTTAGAGCCGCACCCGTCAATTGAGGGTGAAGCGGCGTCGGGGTACCCGTAGGTATTCTTGTTGATGCGTTACACGCAGCAATCGCAGGTTCCACTAGTCCTGCATTATAAATCCAGTTGCCATAATCAACTGCACAACGGTAACTTGCAGGATTTATGACATTAGAAACGTTACCAGCTCCATATTCCAACAAGGTGTAGTCGACGGGCCCATTAGGTCCGCCACCAGATGGATTTGTGGGCGGCGTAGCGCCATCATCAATGCCTGTAAAGCGTACATTATCTATTTGATACACAAGGCCAGCGCCCGTTTGAAATGCCGGGAAAAACACCATAGGTGCAGTTATCGACGACAAATCGAGCGCGCCGCTAGATGTCAAAGACGACACAGGGAAATCAATAGATTCCCAGCCACCAGTGGCATTGATTCCCTCGATGCCAAGCTCACCAGAATTCGCGCTACCGCTTTCAACTTTAACGAAGAATCCACCGGAAAGATTATTACTACCGGTGTTGATAATTTTGATATCAAAGGACAAACTTCCCGACGAATAATCACTAAGGTCAACAGCCGACGTTGGCCCAACAACCAGTCCAGCATGGCCTGCACCCGAAAGATAGGTAACTTGAAGCACATCACCACGAACCGTATCATCAATAACTTGCCAATCAACACTCAGACAGCTTTCTGTTCCTGCTTCTTCGTCGGTACAGTCTCCGTACCCATTTTTCTCATCAAAAAATGATAATTGAGTGTTTCCGCCCCAAATGTCATCGACTTGACCATTGTCAATAATCACTACATCTAAAATAGAGGGCCCACCTCCGGTATCAGGCTGAGTAACGCTAACAATGCGTTCAACACTGGCAATGTTGCCACCGGCATCCCTCGCCGAATAAGTAAGTGTGTATTCACCAATTTCTGTGCCGACCGAACCACTAACTGATACTTCCAAGTTTCCATCAACAGAATCAATGGCTGTCGCACCAAGGTCAGAATATTCCAATCCCTGATCAATAGTTACATTGGCATCGCCATTTAAAGTAATAACGGGAGCAATAGTATCTTGAACAACAATATTTCTAGTGGCGGAAGCCGAATTTCCAGCTTTATCTGAGGCGCTATAAGTAATGTTGTATGCCGCAGCAACCGCTTCATCAACCGACCCTGAAACAGTAACATCAACATTCCCATCAACATCATCTATTGCCGTGGCACCAGCATCGTTATAAACAGTCCCCTGCTCATGCTGCACATCAATAGGTCCAGCAACAGTAATCACTGGAGGCATTGTATCAGCAGGCGAAGAAACTGGAGTTGGGGTGGAAGCACCGCCGCCGCCACAGCCTTGAAGACCCAAAATAATGGAGATAATAAGAGGCAGAGTATAACGAGGCATTGCTTTAATCCTTAAACAGATGTGACAGGCAGCCGCTATAGTAGTCAGTATCTATACAGCACAGTAGGGTACATTACCTAGTTTAAGTAGCCTGAGCACGAGCTAACCGATCAAATGGTGGATTTTTGCGACAAAAACATACACAGTGACTGGCGATCTCCGAATATTTCGAAGATATATCTGTCTACCCACTGATTAATAATTGTGCTGAAAAACTAGGTTATTGGGATACCGAGCGCAAGTACACATAAGTTCACATACCATTAGGTCACTCAGAAGAGATTTAGAAAAAATGGTGGGCCGTCCGCGACTCGAACGCGGGACCAATTGGTTAAAAGCCAACTGCTCTACCAACTGAGCTAACGGCCCTCAGAGGAGGTGCGTATCATACGGACCAGATAGCAAAATTCAAGCGTTATTTTGATATCTGGTAGGGTCTTTTATACCTGCCTCGCTAAAACCCTGAATACGGAGTCGGCAGCTGTCACATTTAGCGCAGGCAAGACCTTGAATGTTCGCCTGATAGCAAGAAACCGTATCACTATAGTCTACGCCCAAAGCAAGGCCCGCGTTGATAATTTGGGCTTTAGTGAGGTCAATTAAGGGTGCCTTAATCGACAGTCGATTACCTTCGATCGCAGCTCTTGTTGCTAGATTAGCCATCGTCTCAAAACTACTTATATATTCTGGCCGACAATCTGGGTAACCAGAGTAGTCCACTGCATTAACGCCCAGAAAAATAGTGCTCGCACCTAGTACCTCAGCCCAACCAAGCGCAATTGATAGGAATACGGTATTGCGAGCAGGCACGTAAGTCACTGGAATTCCGCCTGTTTCGTGCTCTGGAATATCAATTGACTCGTCGGTCAGCGCTGAGCCACCTATGGTCCCAAGATCTAATTTAACGACTTTGTGCTGCGTAACGTTCATCAGCTGTGAGACGCGGCTTGCCGCCTCTAATTCTGAACGATGACGCTGGCCATAATCAAAGCTTAACGTATAGCAGTCGTAACCCTGGTTAATCGCCATAGCAAGTACGGTAGTCGAGTCAAGACCACCGGACACTAGGATAACGGCTTTTTTAGACATAGCAGGAGGCCTTTCTTTAAAAGTTTTTATCCAGATAGCTCTGCGCCTTACTGGCTACGCCACCAGAACTAGCGGCCGCCTTTTCAAGGTATCGACGAGCTAGCTTAGTTTGATCAAGCTGAAAATAGATTTTGCCCAACTTGAAATTAGAATCCATCACCTTGGCGTGATTAGGGTACTGTTCAACAATTGTAGTAAATGATTGCCGGGCTAGCTCATCCCTCCGCTGCAAGAGATAGATTTCACCTAACCAATAATACGCATTTGCGGTATAAGGACTCGCTGGATACTTATCCAAGTGCAATTGCAAAGCGGCCGCGGCACCATCAATGTCACGGCCCTTTAATAATTTATTTGAAGCCGCCTCATAATCTGTTTTAACCGTGCCATCGTCTGCAGCTAACACGACAAGTCCATCCGCCGGCATGACGACAGCCTCATCGATACTCGACTCACCTGATCCCTTTTGTAATGACGGTTCGCCATATAAAGGCGTGACAGCTGAGCCAGCCGTGCTTGAGCCGGACTGATCATCAGAATAAACGTTGTCGTCCGCAAGAGCTTGAGATCCAAGGCGCCGATCAATGTCTAAGTAATCGTCTAGCTGACGTTGTTTTACTATCTGCAGTTCGTGTTTTAGCTCTTCAACCATGCCTCGGAGTAACCTGACTTCATCGCGAAGCCCTTGCATCAGATCGTAACGACTCTCAGCCATCTTTGATGCGGCACTAGGCTTATAGGGTTTTGGTTTGAAACTCTCGTCCACAAACTCATCTGCCGACACTGAGGTACTCATATCAACGATAGGTGCAAGATCTTGCGCTGCAGACATTATAGGTAGCGCTAGCAACCCTAAACATAACCTGGTATTAAAATTCATAACAGTCCACTACTATTAATCAATCAAAACGAAAACGGCCAGAGTCAGCGAAACTCCAGCCGCGTCGTACAGCATACTTTAAGACACTACTCCAAGAGAGAGGGTCTACTTTAACTCAACGCGACGGTTCATACTCCACGCAGCGTCACTACTGCCAAACGAGGCTGCTTGTTCTTCACCATAGCTAATAACTTCGATCATGCTGGGGGAAACACCTTGTAAAACCATGAATTCTTTCACAGCATTACCTCGGCTTTCGCCTAAAGCCATATTGTATTCACGAGTACCTCTCTCATCAGCATGACCTTCCAAGCGAATTGATCGCGGGTTGTCCATGAGGTAAGCGGCATGCTCAACAAGCGCGGCACGAGACTCTGTTTTAAGTAGGGCTTTGTCAAAATCAAAATAAAACACAGTCGCAGCGGACATTATGGGCTCTACTGGCATTTCTTCCACTACTATCGCCTCAGATTCCATCTCGACTTCCACCGTCTGAACGGTTGTATCTTCAATATCCGACATGGTTTCCTCAACAGGCGTCGAACTACAACCTGCAAGAACCAACGAGAGGCATAGTGCTGACAAGCCAGTCTTAGTTACGGAAATGTTCATTTAAAGCTCCTTATATTATGGTTTTTTTTACAATTTAAATTTATATGACTTTAACGCTAACGCAAAAATGGAGACCACGCCGGCTCTCTAACATCCCCTATTTTAGCGGGAAGAAAATACTTTACCCCAGCATCAAGTGACACTGCAGACAAAACACCACGACCAGCCTGCTTTGTTGCATAGATTAGCATGGCACCATTTGGCGCGACGGTGGGTGACTCGTCCAACCTAGTTTCTGTTAATTCTAGCATACGTCCAGTTTTAAGATCGAGCGTCGCAATATGAAAAACATTAGACTCCCTATGCACCACCACTAAGGTTCTACCATCTGGGGCTAGACTCGGCCTAGCATTGTAATTACCTTTGAATGTTATGCGCTCAACGGCCTTTGATGCAATAGTTAATTTATAAATTTGTGGAGTACCTCCCCTATCAGATGTAAAAAGTAGGTTTTTCCCATCAGGTGTCCAGGTTGGTTCGGTATCAATCGCAAAATGACGCGTTAAACGAGACAATTTATTTGAAGTAAGGTCCAACAAATAAATCTCTGGATTACCATCTTTAGAGAGCACTAACGCTAGCTTATTGCCGTCAGGTGACCAGGATGGTGCTCCATTGAGGCCCGAAAAATTAGTGAGCTGTATACGCTGCCCACCTACCAAGCGCTGCCGCCATATTGCCGGCCGTCCAGTTTCGAAGGAGACGTAAGCTAATTCATCGCCTTTTGGCGACCACGATGGTGACATAATCGGCTGCGTCGACTCAAGCACCAGCTGCTCTCTAGCCCCATCAGAATCTGACACATTTAATCTGTAGATAAATTTGTTATCGTTTAGCTCTGCGGTTACGTAAGCTAACCTGGTGCTGAATACACCCCGAATACCGGTGATTTCTTTGTAGACCTTGTCGCTAACCAGATGAGCTAAATCTCTAATCTGAGCTTCAGTACCGGTCACCCGATGCTTAAACACCGTTTTTTGTGCGGTGACATCAAGTAAACTAAAGCTCAATTCTATTTTGCCTTCTGAGTCTTTTAACCCACCAATAATTAAATACTCACTGCCCAACAATCGCCAATCACGATAATAAACATCATCTATATTTTGCGGGAACGCCAGCATATTTTGCCTAGGAATAGTTTTAAATAAACCACTACGCAAAAGATCAGATTCCACAATTGCACTAATATCTTCTAATACCTGTATGCCATTTGTCGACATTGGCGCTACCGCGATCATCGTCGGCTTATCATTGCCCTGTGTGACACGAATAACTAGCTCGGCCCAAGCTGCAACTGGTGTAAAAACTAACACCATCGCAACGACAATGATGTGGAAGGTTTTTGTTGTCATTAACGATCTAAATAACATTGGGGCTCCGTGGATTATAATCTGAGATCTTGAGGACTAAACGCCACATCAACTTGACGAAATTTCTTTTCAAACAAAACTGGTGACATGCTTTGAAGTTCAATAAATTGGTCAACCTTAAAGGCTGCCTGCTCTACTGATCGATCAAAAGCAGTGTCGCCACTTGACTTCAAGACGGTCACCCCGACGATACGGCCTGTTGGAACAAGCTGTAATCTTATTGTGGTTTCCATCTCTCGTCTCGCACTAGGCGGACGGTTCCAGTTTTCTGACAATCTTCGCTGGATTAGCTGACGATAACTATTAGCGGCTATTTCGTCCTCTTGCGCATTAATCAAAGACTGCTCAGCTGCAATAGCATCAGCAAACTCAGTTTCGATCAGTTGTCTCTGACGCTCTGCCTCTTCTAAGCGCTCTTTTTCAGCCAGCGCCCGTTTTTCAGCCGTCAAACGTTCTTGCTCTTTTCGATCATCTTCAGCTTTACGCCGTCGCTCCTTCCGCGCTTGTTCTTTTCGTTTTTCATTCTCAAGACGCTTTTGTTTTTCTCGCTTTTTCTGTGCAGCATTGTTGGCCGGCTTTTTGGGTTTATTAACGGCTTTTTTCTTAGGGGCCAGTTGAACCAACTTAGCTTCAATATACTGAGGCTGAATCACTATCTGCTGTGTCATTGGCTGCCAGCCAATAACGAGAGCCCACAGCACTAGCCCATGCACAGTCAAGCTAAAGAGAATGCCTATACCATAGCTCAGGGAGTCCCTCATATTACTGGCGAGGAGGTTCCGTAACGAGACCTACCGAAGGAGCACCAGCCAACTGTAACTCACTCATCAAGTTAACCACGGAGCCATAGTCAACGTTGGCATCACCCCAAACAAGTACCGGGGTCTGTGGCTTCTGACGGAGGACTTTAGCAACGCGATCTTTGACGTCTCCCAGGGATGTTGCGACGTTATCACCCTTTTGATCAACCCAATAACTGCCATCACTTTTAATAGACACGATAAAGGGCTCTTGCTCTTTGGTATCCATAGGCGCTGAATTAGCCGCAGGCAACTCAACCTTAACGCCTTGCATCAATAGTGGCGCGGTAATCATAAACACGACCAACAGTACGAGAGTCACGTCAATGTAGGGAACAACATTGATTTCTGCGACTAATTTACGTTTTACTCTTTTACGCTTTAACAACCTAGCCTCCTAAAGTCGATGCTTGTTATCGCGAATGAACTTGGCGATGCAAAATACTCGAAAACTCATCAGAGAAAGTTTCGTAGCTGCTATTAAGAGCCTCAACCTTCGCTGCATAACGGTTGTAGGCAATGACAGCTGGAATAGCTGCGAAGAGCCCCATCGCGGTAGCAATAAGGGCCTCAGAAATACCAGGAGCAACTGTTGCCAGAGTAGCCTGCTGCACCATGGCCAGCCCCCTAAATGAATTCATAATACCCCAAACTGTACCGAACAAGCCGATGTAAGGGCTAACTGAGGCGACGCTGGCTAAGAAAGGCAAGTTTATGCTTAACTTCTCATCCTCTCGGGACAGGGCAACACGCATTGCCCGGTCAGTCCCTTCCATCACGGCATCTGGGTCTGCTTTATCCGATTGAGACAGTCGGCTGAACTCTCTAAAGCCCGCACGAAACACATTTTCAATACCATCGGTCACCCCTACCTCTTTGGCTTTTTCCGTGAGTTCGTGATAATAATCAGCCAAATCGATACCCGACCAGAACGTGTCTTCAAATAGTTTGAAGCTAGTCTGAGCATTATTAAGGAAGAGTCCCCGCTGTACTATCATTACCCAGGACATCACTGAAGCGACCAAAAGTATCACCATCACAGCCTGAACTAACACACTGGCATTCATTATTAACGCAAGTATTGATAAATTTTCTTCGTTCACAAATCTAAACTCCAATCTGGCTAGTGAGGTGCTGAAACATGGCCTTGGGAATCGCCGCAGGGCGCTTATTGCCAGCGTTAATGCAGGCTACTCTGACAGAGCCTTCAACCAGCAGTTGATCACCGAGGTATACTGCTTGGGACATTGAAAATGTTACTTTTGTCAAACCTGTTAACTTTGCCGAAACTACAATCTCATCATCAAGCCTTGCCGGTTTGTGGTATTTTAATTGTAAATCGTGGACCACCAATTGCAATCCATCAAAGAGCGCGACTTTACCGTAACCAAGACTGCGCATATATTCGGTTCGCGCGCGCTCCATAAATTTCAAGTAGTTGGCATAATAAACAATACCGCCGGCATCAGTGTCTTCAATATAGACACGCATTGGCACACTAAATTCAGTCATCCATGATATCCATCTGCTGCTGAATTCGTTTAGGGCTTTTAAGACCAAAATGCTCGTAGGCCATTCGTGTTGCCATTCGACCACGAGAGGTTCTCATTAAATAGCCCTGCTGAATCAAATAGGGCTCAATGACATCTTCTATAGTGCCCCTCTCTTCACTCAGCGCTGCCGCCAGACTATCAACCCCAACTGGCCCACCATCGAACTTCTCTATTAAGGTAAGTAACAATCGTCGATCAAGGTGGTCAAATCCACTTTTATCAACATTTAACATGTTCAACGCCGCATCAGCGACCGACTTGGTAATTATGCCATCTGCCTTCACTTCAGCATAGTCACGAACGCGGCGTAGTAGCCGATTAGCAATGCGCGGCGTACCACGCGCACGGCAAGCGATTTCGCGCGCGCCCTCGTCGTCTATTTTGACATTGGTGATGCCACTGGCTCTCTTAACGATACTACCCAAGTCTTCCTCTGAGTAAAACTCAAGCCTTTGCACGATGCCAAATCTGTCTCTCAAAGGAGAGGTAAGTAAACCTGCACGAGTCGTCGCGCCAACTAACGTAAAAGGAGGTAAATCTAACTTTATTGAACGCGCGGCAGGCCCTTCTCCGATGACGATATCTAATTGATAGTCTTCTAAAGCGGGATACAGAATTTCCTCGACCACGGGGCTCAAACGGTGAATTTCATCGATAAATAAGACGTCGCCAGACTCAAGATTAGTTAGCAACGCTGCAAGATCGCCGGCTTTTTCAAGCACGGGACCAGACGTAGTTTTGAGGTCTACCTGCATTTCATGGGCGATGATATGCGCCAAGGTAGTTTTACCCAACCCTGGCGGGCCAAAGACCAATGTGTGGTCAAGCGGCTCCGATCGCCTGCGAGCCGCCTCAATAAAGATCTCTAGTTGCTCCTTAACTACCGGCTGGCCCACGTATTCATCAAGAGTTACAGGCCTCAAAGCACGGTCATAACGCTCTTCAGAGGCAGAAATATCGGGTGAAATTAAGCGATCAGGCTCTATCATTGGGTAGCATCTCAAGTTTAGCTACAAGCATACAGTGGTGCCGTTATTTTTTCACTAGGAGCGCAATGGAATACATCGTATTTATGCTCTCAAGCAGCCTATCTCGAAACCATATTTTTTAGTGCGCGCCTAATCAACTGCTCTGTACTAGTTATCTCTTCATCCGACACACGGCTAATCATCTTAACGGCGTCCTGAGGCTTATAACCCAGTGCGGTCAACGCACTTTCCGCCTCCTGCTTAATATCCGGGTGCTTACCTGCCGTCGCGCTTCCAAAGTCGTTAATCTGGGCAATATCAACTTTGTCACGCATTTCAATCACTAATCGTTCAGCCGTCTTTTTACCTACACCAGGTAATTTAACCAGTGTTGCAATATCGTTGTTATGCACTGCTAGTGCAAACTCACTTGCAGACATCCCAGACAGGATTGCCAACGCCATTTTGGGGCCAACACCATTGACCTTAATTAACTGTCGAAATAGTGCCCGCTCTTCCAAGGTCGCAAAGCCAAATAAAAGCTGTGCATCTTCACGAACGACAAAGTGGGTATGCAACGTGACTGCGCCCCCGATCTCTGGGATATCAAAAAAAGTCCCTAGAGACACTAGCACCTCATAGCCGATACCCTGTACGTCAACCAGCAGATCTGGAGCTTGCTTCGCTATAATGATGCCTTTAATTTGTCCGATCATATTGTATAAATCTCTTCTATTGGTAGCTGAATATTATTTAAGTCTACCACGCGCAAACCCAGTTACTCCGCTACTGGCAAAGACTGCCTGAGAACGCATGCTATGACTATGACAGATCGCCACGGCCAGTGCGTCAGCGGCATCTTCGGAGGGAGACTGAGGTAATTTTAAGAGTTGGGTAATCATCATCTGGACTTGCTTTTTATCAGCTGCGCCCGTCCCTACCACGGCTTGTTTAACACTTCTGGCTGAATATTCTCCAACCTTTAAGTCCGCATTGACGCCTGCCACGATAGCCGCCCCCCGAGCCTGGCCGAGCTTCAGCGCTGCTCGTGGATCTTTTGCAAAAAATACCTCTTCAATCGCCATCTGTTCTGGATTGTATTCACCGATAATCTGACTGACGCCATCAAATATTATTTTCAAACGATCGGGAAGTGACTTTTCGGGCAACCGAATAATACCGCTCGTGACGTATTTTAGTTTGCCACTCTCAAAGTCAATTATTCCATAACCGGTGCGGCGCGATCCTGGGTCAATTCCTAAAATTCGAGTCATCATTAATCTTGGTAGTAACTGTCATGTGAGTGTTGCAACACAGCGAGATAGAGTCAACTAATAAAAAGCCCCCTGGACATAATCCAGGAGGCTTTTAGTAACGCACTGATGACTACTGATTATTTAGTCTTCAGTTTTTTTAGTTGCCTTAGCTTTTGGTGCTGCCTTAGCTTTTGGTGCTGCCTTAGCTTTTGGTGCTGCCTTAGCTTTTGGTGCTGCCTTAGCTTTTGG
>Ga0307995_1000684_pt1 | contig 22790 bp, 32 predicted proteins | sample EllFjometagen262_FD_203132 | JGI IMG/M metagenome (GOLD analysis project Ga0307995, IMG submission 203132) | Marine microbial communities from Ellis Fjord, Antarctic Ocean - #262 | ecosystem: Environmental > Aquatic > Marine > Unclassified | place: Southern Ocean | collected 2014-11-02 | reverse complement strand
AAAAATGATGAATTAATGTTTTTGCAGCTTCTGTGAGTGCATCCTTAGGATGAATTGATCCGTCAGTGATGATTTCAAATACGAGTTTTTCATAATCTGTTTTTTGCTCAACTCTAAAGTTTTCGATACTATATTTTACATTTTTAATGGGCGTAAAAATAGAATCGATAGCAATAATACCTAATTTTGGATTAGTTTTCTTGTTTTCTTCTGCAGGAACATAACCACGACCTTTTTCAATTGTGATTTCCATACTAAGCTGAACACTCTTCTCTATGTGACAAATAACTAAATTAGGATTTAAAACTTGAAATCCTGAAATAAATTTTTGTAAATCAGCTGCTCTTAATTCCTCTTGACCACCAACTGTAATTGAGACATTTTCTTCATCACTCTCCTCAATTTGCCGTTTAAAACGAATCTGTTTGAGGTTTAAGATAATCTCAGTCACATCCTCTACAACCCCTGGTATTGTAGAAAATTCATGATCTACTTTTTCTAACTTAACAGACGTAATTGCAAAGCCTTCAAGAGAAGACAGTAACACTCGTCTGAGCGCATTTCCGACTGTTAACCCATATCCAGGTTCGAGGGGGCGAAACTCAAATTTGCCTTCGAATTCGGAAGAATCGATCATTACTACTTTATCGGGTTTTTGAAAATTCAATATTGCCATAATATACTTACGTTTTCTTATTTAGAATATAATTCTACGATTAACTGCTCTTTGATATTCTCCGGAATTTGGAGACGTTCTGGAACACTTACAAATGTTCCTTGTAATTGTTCTTTATTCCAACTTAACCATTCGTATGCAGAAGCATCTTTTCCATTAGCTTCAAGAATAATATTAAGTGTCTTTGACTTCTCGCGAACTCCAATAACATCTCCGACTTTTACTTGGTATGAAGGAATGTTTAAAATTGAGCCATTTACAGTAATGTGACGATGAGAAACCAATTGACGTGCACCACTTCTTGTAGGAGAAAGTCCTAAACGATAAACAACATTATCTAAACGAGATTCACATAATTGAAGTAAAACTTCACCTGTCACGCCTTTACTTCTAGTAGATTTTTCAAAAAGATTTCGAAATTGACGTTCTAAAATACCATAAGTAAATTTTGCTTTTTGCTTTTCCATTAACTGGACTGCATATTCAGATTTCTTCCCCCTTCGCCTTGTGTTTCCATGTTGACCCGGAGGGTAATTTCTTTTTTCAAAAGATTTATCATCTCCGAAAATAGGCTCGCCAAATTTTCGAGCAATTTTTGTTTTTGGACCAGTATATCTTGCCATATTATGGGTTTTATTGGAATTGAATACTATGGATTAAGGTCACTTCCTCCGATAGTAAAAGAACAACTCGCGATATTAATTAATTATACTCTTCTTCTTTTAGGGGGTCTACAACCGTTATGAGGTAGTGGAGTAACATCTACGATTTCCATTACTTCAACACCATTGTTGTGTAAAGTTCTAATAGCAGACTCACGTCCATTACCAGGTCCTTTAACAAACACCTTTACTTTACGTAATCCAGCCTCTTGGGCTACTTTAGCACAATCTTCTGCTGCTGTTTGAGCAGCATAGGGAGTGTTTTTTTTAGAACCTCTGAAGCCCATTTTTCCAGCCGATGACCATGAGATAACCTCTCCTTTGGTATTGGTTAGAGAAATGATAATATTATTAAAAGAAGCATTTATATGTGCCTCTCCAATAGATTCAACAATTACTTTTCTTTTCTTACTTCCTGTTTTAGCCATAATTACAAACTATTATTTAGTTGCTTTCTTTTTGTTTGCTACCGTCTTACGTTTTCCTTTACGTGTTCGAGAATTATTCTTCGTCCGTTGGCCTCTTAAAGGTAATCCCATTCTGTGTCGGATTCCTCGGTAACAACCTATATCCATTAGACGCTTAATGTTCAATTGAACTTCGGAACGTAGCTCACCTTCAATTTTGAAAGAACCTACGGTTTCACGAATGCGTCCTGTTTCATCATCAGTCCAGTCAGAAACTTTTTTATTTTCATCAACTTTAGCTATTTCCAAAATTGATTGCGCACGGCTTTTTCCGATACCGAAAATATATGTTAAGGCGATTACACCTCTCTTTTGCTTTGGAATGTCTACTCCTGATATTCTAGCCATAATTAACCTTGTCTTTGTTTGAACCTAGGGTTCTTCTTGTTGATTACATACAAACGCCCTTTGCGTCGTACAATTTTACAGTCTACACTGCGCTTTTTTATTGATGCTCTTACTTTCATTATTTATTATATATTTTAAAACCTAAAAGTTATCCTTGCTTTCGTTAGGTCGTAAGGACTCATTTCTAATTTAACTTTATCTCCAGGTAATAATTTGATATAATGCAATCTCATTTTACCTGATATATGTGCAGTTACTACATGACCATTTTCAAGTTCAACACGAAACATTGCGTTAGATAATGCTTCTATGATGGTACCCTCTTGTTCTATTGCTGCTTGTTTAGCCATAATTAGTTTATGCTTCTACGTGTTTTTCCAGTTTTCATCAATCCATCATAATGTCTATTCAATAAATATGAATTTATCTGTTGAATGGTATCTATAGCCACACCGACCATAATCAACAAAGAAGTACCTCCAAAAAAAAGAGCCCAACCTTGTTGAATTCCAATTAGTTTTACTACAATAGCAGGGAAAATTGCAATTCCAGCTAAGAATAAAGAACCAGGGAAGGTAATGTGTGACATTACTGTATCTAAATATTCTGAGGTTTCATTTCCAGGTCGAATTCCAGGAACAAAACCCCCACTTCGTTTTAAGTCATCAGACATTTTGTTGGTAGGCACAGTAATTGCTGTATAGAAATAAGTGAATATTATAATTAATAAAGCAAATAATATATTATACCAAAGTCCAAAAATATCTGAAAAATTAGCCTGCATCCATTGTCCAGCATCAGAATCACCTAAAGCTCCACCAATATAAGCGGGAGCGAACATAAGGGCCTGAGCAAAAATAATTGGCATTACACCAGATGCATTCAACTTTAATGGAATATATTGACGTGATCCAGACACAGAACGATCTGAAGTAGCACCCCCTGCTTGACGACGTGCGTATTGGACGGGAATTCTTCGAACTGCGAGGGTTAATAAAATTGATAGTAAAATAATAACAATCCACAGAACTAATTCAATAAGGATTAACATTAAACCACCATTATTTTCTGAAACTCTTGATACAAATTCTTGAGTAAATGAGAGAGGAAGGGTTGCAATAATTCCAACCATAATTAATAATGAGATACCATTTCCAATCCCTTTATCTGTAATTTTTTCACCCAACCACATTGCAAAAATAGTTCCAGTTACCAATATAATAACTGATGAAATAATAAACAAAGGTCCTTTACCTAATATAAAAGCGCTTTCTGGAACACCAAGAGCACTTAAGCCATATAAATATGCGGGGGCTTGAACGATACAAATAAGTATAGTTAACCAACGTGTAATTTGATTTATTTTTTTCCGTCCACTTTCTCCTTCTTTTTGAAGTTTTTGTAAATACGGAACGGCAATTCCCATCAATTGAACAACAATAGAAGCTGAAATATATGGCATAATACCTAATGCGAATATAGATGCATTGGCAAAAGCACCACCCGTAAAAGCGTTCAAAATACCTAAAAGGCCTCCTCCATCAGTTCGGCTACTAAGCGCAGCTAATTGAACGGGGTCAATCCCAGGCAATACAACTTGAGCTCCAAGACGATATACCAATAACATTCCCAACGTGAGCAATATTCGATCACGAAGTTCTTCTATTTTGTAGATGTTATAAAGAGTTTCTAATGCTTTTTTCATTAAAGATAAATATTATAGGATTACTGCTTCTCCTCCAGCTGCTTCAATAGCTGCTTTTGCAGAAGCGGAAAATTTATTTGCGCTGATTTTAACAGCTGCATCTAATTTTCCTCTTCCTAAAATTTTAACTAAATCGTTTTTATGAGCCAAACGTAATTCCACGAGAGTTTCAATATTCAATTCTTTTTTAATTTTCTTATCAGACAACAAAGATTGAACTGTATCTAAATTAATAGCACGGTATTCTTTTCTATTAATATTAGTGAAGCCAAATTTAGGAACACGTCGTTGAAGTGGCATTTGACCACCTTCAAAACCAATTTTTCTGGAGTATCCAGAACGAGATTTTTGTCCATTATGTCCTCTTGATGCAGTACCACCTTTCCCTGATGCTTGACCTCTTCCAAGACGTTTTCCAGCTGATTTTACTGATCCTGATGCAGGTGTTAAATTTTCTAGACTCATAACAAATTATTTATACTTTGGTAACAGTAACCAAATGTTTAACTTTATCAATCATTCCCAAAATACTTGGGGTAGCGTCATGGGTAACTTCTTTACCAATTCCTCTTAAACCTAAGGACTCAAGAGTAAGTTTTTGAGTACTTAAACGCTTAATGCTACTTTTTACTTGTTTTACTTTTATCTGTGCCATGATAATTAAATTATCCGTTAAAGACTTTATCTAATGAAATTCCACGTTCTTGAGCAATTCGTTCTGGATTACGCAATTGTAACAAGGCATCAAATGTTGCTTTAACAACATTGTGTGGATTTGATGATCCTTGAGACTTAGAAAGCACATTGTGGACTCCTACTGCCTCTAATACTGCCCGCACAGCTCCACCAGCGATAACTCCAGTACCTTCAGATGCCGGTTTCAAAAAAACACGTGCACCTCCAAATTTACCCTTTTGTTCATGAGGTAAAGTACCTTTTACAATAGGAATACGGATTAGGTTTTTCTTTGCATCCTCCACGGCTTTAGAAATGGCCTCAGCAACTTCTTTTGATTTCCCTAAACCCTGACCAACGACGCCATTTTCGTCTCCTACAACAACAATTGCTGAAAAACCGAAAGCACGTCCACCTTTTGTAACTTTAGTTACACGTTGCACGCCTACTAGACGATCTTTTAAATCTAGGCCCGCAGGCTTAACCAATTCAACGTTTTTATAATCTTGATACATATTCTTATTAAAATTTTAATCCACCTTCACGAGCACTATCCGCAAGAGCTTTTACTCTTCCATGATATAAATAACCGCCTCGGTCAAATTTAACTTCAGTAATTCCTGCTTTTGATGCAAGTTGGGCTATTCGTAATCCAACGTTAGATGCAACTTCTAATTTATTGGAAAGTTTTGAATCTGCTGTTTCTTTATCTCTTGATGAGGCAGAGACTAATGTTTTTCCTCTTTGATCATCAATCAGCTGTACATAAATTTCTTTATTACTTCGAAAAACTGACAAACGTGGTGATGCCGATGTTCCTTGAATTATTTTACGAATTCTCTTACGAATTCTATTTCTACGATCTAATTTTGTTAAACCCATGGTTATATATTATGCTGATTTACCTGCTTTTCTTCGGATCTGTTCGCCAACAAACTTGACGCCTTTTCCTTTATATGGTTCTGGTCTTCTAAACGAACGAATCTTTGCTGCAACAAATCCCACCAACTGTTTATCATGAGAACTTAACTTGATAATAGGATTCTTTCCTTTTTCAGAAATCGTTTCCACTTTAACCTCCGGTGCGATATCAAGTAATATGTTGTGGGAAAAACCCAATGCTAACTCTAATTTTTGGCCTTGATTGGAAGCTCTGTAACCAACTCCTACTAACTCTAACTCTTTAGTAAAACCATTAGTAACTCCTTCAATCATATTATAGATTAATGATCTATATAAACCATGCTTGGCTTTAACAGGCTTTTTATCTGAAGTGCGTGATACAGTAAGAATATTTCCTTCTGTTTTAATATCCACCTCACTATATTCCTGAGTTAATTCACCTAACTTTCCTTTCACTGATATCAATGACGGCTGGATGTTTATGTTGACTCCTTCTGGAATTGTAATCGGATTATTTCCTATTCTTGACATTGTTTATACTGTATTATGTTAGTATACGTAACAAATTAATTCTCCACCAACATTATCTTTGGCGGCTTGTTTTCCAGTCATTACTCCGTGAGAAGTAGAAACTATAGAAATTCCTAAACCATTTAAGATTCTTGGAAGGTTATCTGAATCTGAATACTTTCTTAAACCAGGTGTACTGATACGTTGAATTTTTTTAATAACAGGCTCTTTTGAAAGCTTATCATATTTCAAGGCGATTTTTATGCTTCCTTGGTGATTTTCAGTTTCTTCAAATTTATAACTCAAGATATACCCTTGATCAAAAAGAATTTTTGTGATTTCTTTTTTCATATTTGATGCGGGTGCATCTACTACACGGTGACCAGCGCTGTTAGCGTTTCGGATTCGTGTTAAAAAGTCTGCAATAGGATCTGTGAACATATTCTTTTTTCTATAATTTTACCAACTGGCTTTAGTTACTCCAGGAATCAGACCTTTATTTGCCATTTCACGGAAAGTGACACGTGAAAGTCCAAATTGACGCATATACCCTTTAGGTCTTCCTGTTAATTTACAACGATTGTGCATTCGGATAGGTGATGCATTCTTTGGAAGTTTCTGGAGAGCTTGATAGTCTCCTGCTTCCTTAAGAGCTTTGCGTTTCTTAGCATATTTAGCAACGGTCTTTGCGCGTTTAACTTCACGTGCTTTCATGGATTCTTTAGCCATATTAATTCTTTTTAAAAGGGATTCCTAATTCGGTTAATAATGCTTTTGCTTCTTGATCAGTTTCAGCACTGGTTACAAAAGTGATGTCCATTCCATTAATTCGATTCACTTTATCAATATCTATTTCTGGAAAGATAATTTGTTCCGTTACTCCCAAAGTGTAATTTCCTCTTCCATCAAAACCAGTAGCTTTAACGCCTTGAAAATCCCTCACACGAGGAAGAGCAGTAGTGACTAACCTATCTAAAAATTCATACATACGTTCACCTCTAAGAGTGACTTTTGCACCAATAGGCATTCCTTTTCTAAGTTTAAAAGCGGCAACATCCTTTTTAGATAAAGTTGAAACAGCTTTTTGACCTGTAATTGTAGTCAATTCGTCTAAAGCGTAATCAATTAATTTTTTATCTGCAACTGCTGCACCAACGCCACGGCTTAGTACAATTTTCTTGAGTTTAGGCACTTGCATTATGCTTTTGTAACTAAATATCTCTTTTAAGCTGCTAACGATACGCTCGTTGTATTCTTGTTTAAGTCTAGGTATATAACTCATAATTAGATGACTTCATCAGTTTTTTTTGAAAAACGCACTTTAACACCATCATCTTCACGATATCCTACACGTGTAGTTTTTCCATCTGCAGTAAGCAAAGAAAGATTAGAGATATGTATGGGTGCCTCTTTTTCAGTTATTCCACCTTGTGGATTTTGCGCATTTGGTTTATTGTGCTTTTTTATCAAATTCACACCTTCAACAATTGCTTTGTTTGTTTGACGAGAAACGCTAACAACAGTTCCTTCAGTTCCCTTATGTGAACCTGTTATAACTCGAACGTTATCTCCTTTTTTTAATTTATTTTTTGTTGTCATTTATTTTTAATTACAACACTTCAGGTGCTAGTGAAACGATTTTCATAAATTGTTTGTCTCTCAATTCTCTTGCTACAGGTCCAAAAACACGGGTACCTAGCATTTCACCTGTTGGATTAAGTAACACACAAGCATTTTCGTCAAAACGGATATACGATCCATCAGGACGACGAATTTCTTTTCGTGTTCTTACTACAACAGCAGTAGTAACTTGACCTTTTTTAACTGTTCCAGAAGGTGAAGCTTCTTTAACTGTTACTACAATTTTATCTCCGATAGAAGCGTAGCGTCTTTTTGTTCCACCTAAAACGCGTATAGTCAATACCTCTTTGGCACCAGTATTATCAGCTACTTTAAGTCTTGATTCTTGTTGTACCATTTTACTTAGCTCTTTCTATTATTTCAACCATTCTCCAGCATTTTGATTTACTCAATGGTCTTGTTTCCATTATTTTTACAGTATCTCCGATATTACAGTCATTTTTCTCATCGTGAGCTACATATTTTTTTGTGTTTAAAACGAACTTTCCATACATCGGATGCTTAACTCGTTTTACCTCTGCAACAACAATAGACTTCTCCATCTTGTTACTGGTCACAACCCCTGTTCTTTCTTTTCTTAGATTTCTTGTTTCCATATATGGTTAAGCTTCTTGGTTACTGAGGGCCGTTTTTAGTCGAGCAACTACGCGACGTGCCGATTTTATTTGTAACGGGTTTTCTAAAGGGGAAATGACATGTGTCATTTTTAAATCCTTCAATTTCTTTTGGTACTCTACCAATTTATCTTGAAGATCTTCTTTAGAAAAATTATTAATTTCAGTTTGTTTCATAATTCCTTACATTAAGCTTCGTAATCACGAGCTACGATGAATTTAGTTTTTACAGGAAGTTTTTGTGCTGCCAAACGCAATGCTTCTTTAGCAACGTCATAAGTCACACCTGATACTTCAAACAAGACACGACCTGCTCTTGTTACGGCTACAAAATATTCTGGAGCTCCTTTACCTTTACCCATACGTACTTCAAGAGGCTTTTTGGTAATGGGTTTGTCCGGAAATATCTTGATCCATAACTGACCTTCTCTTTTCATGTGACGGGTTGCTGCTATTCGTGCTGCTTCAATTTGACGCGATGTAATGAAAATTGAGTCCAAAGCTTTAATTCCAAACATACCATTCGAAAGTATGTGTCCTCTTTGAGAAAGACCTTTCATTCTCCCTTTCTGTGCTTTCCGGAATTTTGTTTTCTTTGGTTGTAACATGATTTATTATTCCTTTATATATTATTTACGACGACGTTGACGATTATTTCCTCCGCCTTGACCTGACTTTTTTGACATCCCAACTAAAGGAGAAAGTTCACGTTTTCCATAAACCTCACCTTTCATAATCCATACTTTAACTCCTAATTTTCCATATGTAGTTTGTGCTTCAACAAGCGCATAATCAATGTCAGCTCTAAAGGTTGATAATGGAATACGTCCTTCTTTAAAAGATTCTGAACGTGCCATTTCTGCACCATTCAATCTTCCTGAAATTTGAACTTTAATACCTTCTGCATTCATGCGTATTGCAGCAGTGATTGCCATCTTTATTGCACGTCTGTAAGAAATTCTACTTTCAATTTGACGAGCGATACTTGCACCCACTAATTGAGCGTCTAGTTCTGGACGTTTAATCTCGAAAATATTAATTTGAACTTCTTTACCAGTAATTTTACGCAACTCTTCTTTAAGCTTATCAACTTCTGAACCTGCTTTACCAATAATAATACCTGGACGAGCTGTAGTAATTGTTATGGTAATAATTTTTAGTGTGCGTTCAATAATTACATTTGATACACTTGCTTTTGAAAGACGCGCATGTATATACTTACGTATTTTATCGTCTTCTGCGATTTTATCTCCATAATCTCTGCCTCCGTACCAGTTAGAATCCCATCCTCTGATGATTCCTAAACGATTTCCAATAGGATTAGTTTTTTGTCCCATATTATGCTTCTATAGTGTTAGATCCCAGTACCACAGTAACGTGGTTGGAACGTTTTCGAATTCGGTGTGCTCTTCCTTGAGGTGCTGGGCGTAATCTTTTCAACATACTTCCACCATCCACTCGGATTTCAGAAACAAAAAGGTCTGCTTTTTCGATATCATCTGATTCGTTTTTGGATTGCCAATTGGCTATAGCTGATAATAATAATTTTTCCAAGCGCCCTGAAGCTTCTTTAGGACTAAATTTCAATATAGCCAATGCTTTATTAATAGATTCCCCTCTTACTTGATCTGCAACTAAACGCATTTTACGAGGAGAGGTTGGGCAGTTATTTAACTTAGCAAAAGCTAATGTTTTTTTAGCTTCTTTAATAGCTTGAGCGGATTGTCTTTTACGGTTTCCCATGAGTACTTTTATTTTTTGCCTTTATTTCTCGCTCCGCCATGACCTCGGTAGTTACGAGTTAAAGAAAATTCACCTAATTTGTGACCAACCATGTTTTCTGTAACGTAAACAGGAACAAATGTTTTACCATTGTGAACACCAATCGTTTGGCCAACGAAATCTGGTGTAATTAAAGAGGCACGAGACCATGTCTTAATTACGGACTTCTTGTTGTCTTCAATATTTTTCATCACTTTCTTTTCAAGACTATGATGAACGAAAGGTCCTTTTTTTAATGAACGAGCCATAATTTATTATTTTTTTCTACGTTCAACAATGAACTTATTACTAAACTTAGTTTTTGATCGTGTACGGAAGCCTTTTGCAGGTATACCATTGCGCGATCTTGGATGTCCTCCTGAAGCACGACCTTCTCCTCCACCCATAGGGTGATCAACAGGATTCATCGCCACGGGTCTTGTACGAGGTCTTCTTCCTAACCAACGTGAACGACCTGCTTTACCAGAAACTAACAATTGGTGATCAGAATTAGATACAGCACCGATAGTGGCTATACATGTCACTAATATAAGACGCGTTTCACCTGAGGGTAGCTTGACTGTTGCAAACCTTCCATCACGAGCCATAAGCTGAGCAAAAGATCCTGCACTTCTTGCAATATCAGCTCCTTTACCTGGAGATAATTCTATACAAGAGATAATTGTACCTAGTGGTATTTTGGATAAGAGAAGTGCATTTCCAATTTCAGGAGTAGCATTTTCTCCAGATAAAATAGTTTGACCAACCTTTAATCCGTTTTGAGCAATGATATAACGCTTCTCTTTATCTGCATATTCAACTAAAGCAATAAAAGCGGTACGATTAGGATCGTACTCAATAGTTTTAACTTCAGCTGCAACATCATGTTTGTTACGTTTAAAATCAATAATACGATAACGCTTTTTATGTCCACCTCCAATGTGACGGGCAGTCATTTTACCTTTATTATTTCGTCCCCCAGATCTTTTCTTAGGAGCCAACAAACTCTTTTCGGGCTTATCAGTAGTAATTGCGTCAAATTCATTTACTACTCTAAAACGCTGCGCAGGAGTTATCGGTTTTAATTTTCTTACTGACATCTGACGCTATTATAAATTACTATAAAAATCTATGGAATCTCCTTCTGCTACTTGCACTACGGCCTTCTTAGTAGCATTAGTTTTACCATTTTGTATTCCAGTTTTTGTGTAACGCATTTTACGTTCTGGACCGTAGTTCATTGTACGGACTTTTTCTACTGTTACTCCATAAGTGGCTTCGACTTCTTTTTTAATCTCAATCTTATTTGACTTTGGATTAACAAAAAAAGTGTACCTGTTATGAAGCTCACTTCCTGAAGTGGCTTTTTCTGTAATGATGGGTTTTATTAATATACTCATGATTATCGGTTCAAAATTGATTCAATTCCGGCAATTGCACTCTCAGAAAAAATTAAACTATTAGAGTTCGAAATACTGTAAGTATTTAATTCTGAATTAATTACGACTTTAGAATTTTTTAAATTGCGAGATGACAAATATACATTTTTATTCAATTCACCCAAGACCAAGATGCTTTTTTTGTCTACAAGACCAAGAGCTCCTAACATTTTGATGTAATTTTTTGTCTGAGGTTGGTTCATTTGAAAATCTTCTAAAACAACAATTGACTTTTGTTTTGCTTTGATACTCAAAGCAGATCTTCTAGCCAAACGCTTCACTTTTTTATTTACTTTCTGACTATAGTCTCTGGGTCTAGGACCAAATACACGACCCCCACCTTTAAACAAAGGATTTTTAATACTACCAGCTCGAGCTGTACCTGTACCTTTTTGTTTTTTAATCTTTCTGGTGCTTCCAACAATTTCCGCACGCTCTTTCGATTTGTGAGTTCCTTGTCTTTTATTAGCCAAGTGTTGTTTAACGTCCAAATAAATGGCGTGATCATTTGGTTCGATACCGAAAACAGCTTTATCAAGCTTAACTTTTCTTCCAGTTTCTTTTCCTTCTATGTTAAGTACGTTTAATTCCATTATTTTTGAACGATTACATAAGCATTTTTGTGACCCGGTACACATCCTTTAACTACAAGAATGTTTTTTTCAGGCACAACTTTCAATACTCTTAGATTTTGTACTTTGACTTTTTCATTTCCCATTTGACCTGCCATCCGCATTCCTTTAAATACTCTAGCGGGATAAGAGGCAGCTCCGATAGAACCTGGTGCTCTTAGTCGATTATGCTGACCATGGGTAGCCTGACCTACTCCTGCGAATCCATGACGTTTTACAACACCTTGAAAACCTTTTCCTTTTGATGTTCCAGATACATCAACAAACTCTCCTTCTAAAAAGTGTTCAACTGTAATGGAATCACCTAACTTTAATTCATCCTCAAAATTCTGGAATTCGACAAGCTTTTTTTTAGGAGCAGTGTTGGCTTTTTTGAAGTGCCCTACAGCAGCCTTACTTACTCTTTTTTCTGCCTTGTTATCGAAACCCAGTTGAAGCGCTTCATACCCGTCAACCTCTTTGGTTCTAACTTGGGTAACCACGCATGGACCTAGCTCTAACACCGTACAAGGAATATTTTTTCCTTTCTCGTCAAAGAGGCTAGTCATACCGATTTTTTTTCCTATTAACCCAGACATTGTAATTGTTTAATTAGTTATTATTAATTTATTCTTTTTTTAGAGTCCTTAGACTTTTATTTCAACTTCTACACCACTTGGTAATTCCAACTTCATTAACGCGTCAATAGTTTTTGAAGAAGAACTATAGATATCTAACAATCGTTTGTAAGAACACAATTTAAACTGTTCACGTGATTTTTTGTTTACGTGAGGTGATCTTAACACTGTAAAAATCTTTTTGTGTGTTGGTAAAGGAATTGGACCAGTTACAACAGCACCAGTTGTTTTTACTGTTTTTACGATTTTATCAGCAGATTTATCTACTAAGTTATGGTCGTATGATTTTAATTTGATTCTAATTTTTTGACTCATTCGATTGATTTTTATGCTTTTTTACCATTTACTTCAGCAATTACACTTTCAGAAATACTTGAAGGTGTTTCTGCGTAATGTGAAAATTCCATTGTAGAGGTTGCTCTACCAGACGAAAGAGTTCGAAGAGAAGTTACATATCCGAACATTTCAGACAAGGGTACTTCTGCCCTTACTACTTTAGAACCCGCACGATCGTCCATTGAATTTACTTGACCGCGACGACGGTTTAAGTCTCCTACAATATCTCCCATGTTTTCTTCTGGAGTTAATGCCTCTAATTTCATAATAGGCTCCATAATTACTGATTTAGCAGCTTTAGCTGATTCTTTATAACCAAGCTTTGCAGCTATTTCAAAAGAAAGTGAATCAGAATCTACAGGATGGAATGAACCATCATGAAGAGTAACCTTCATGGCATCCATTTCGAATCCCGCTAAGGGACCATTTTTCATAGCTTCTCTAAATCCTTTTTCAACAGAAGGAATATATTCCTTAGGAACATTACCACCTTTAATTGCATTAACGAATTCAAGACCTGTTGTACCATCTTCAGGAGCCTCAATGGTAAACACAATGTCTGCGAATTTACCTCGACCACCTGTTTGTTTCTTATATACTTCACGATGTTTTGCAGATGAAGTAAGGGCTTCTTTATATTCAACCTGTGGTTGTCCTTGATTCACCTCAACCTTAAACTCACGACGGAGTCGGTCAACGATGATATCCAAATGCAACTCACCCATTCCAGAGATAATAGTTTGTCCTGAAGCTTCATCAGTTTTAACTTGAAAAGTAGGATCTTCCTCAGCAAGTTTTGCTAAAGACATTCCTAACTTATCTACATCCGCTTTTGTTTTTGGTTCTACTGCAATCCCAATTACAGGATCAGGAAAATCCATACTTTCAAGCACGATTGGATGTTTCACCTCTGTAAGAGTGTCTCCTGTTTTGATGTCTTTAAAACCAACAGCTGCTCCAATATCACCTGCTTCGATAAAATCGATAGCGTTTTGTTTATTAGAATGCATTTGGTAAATACGAGAAATCCGCTCTTTATTTCCCGAACGGTTGTTCAACACGTAGGAACCTGCATCTAAACGTCCTGAATATACACGAAAAAAAGCTAAGCGTCCTACAAAAGGATCGGTAGCGATTTTAAAGGCTAAAGCAGAAAAAGGTTCTGAAACAGCGGGCTTACGAGAAATCTCCAAATCTGTATCTGGATCCGTACCTATAATTGCTTCTTTATCTTCTGGAGAAGGCAAGTAACGACAAACAGCATCTAATAAGAATTGGACTCCTTTATTTTTGAATGAAGAACCACATATCATGGGAATAATACTCATGTCTTGTGTAGCCGCACGAAGCGCTTCATGAATTTCATCAGCAGAAATAGAATCTGGATCTTCAAAGAATTTTTCTAATAATCCTTCATCATATTCTGCAACAGCTTCAATAAGTTCTGCACGGTATTTTTCAACATCGGCTTTCATCTCCTCAGGAATCTCTACTTCATCAAAAGTAGACCCGTAATTATCTTCATGCCAAATAATAGCTTTGTTGGTAACCAAGTCAACCATACCCTTAAAATCTTCTTCTTCACCAATATTCAATACAATTGGTACAGCATTAGATTTTAACATTTCACGGACTTGCTTACTTACATTTAAAAAATTAGCTCCTTGGCGATCCATTTTATTAACAAATCCAATACGAGGAACCTTATAATTATCTGCTAATCTCCAGTTAGTTTCAGATTGTGGCTCAACACCATCAACAGCTGAAAACAAGAAAACTAATCCATCGAGAACCCTAAGTGAACGGTTTACTTCCACTGTAAAGTCAACGTGTCCTGGAGTATCAATTATATTAAAGTGGTAAGGTTTGGAATCTGCCGTGGTTTTTCCTTGATCTTGCGGAAAATCCCATGTGCAAGTAGTGGCAGCTGAAGTTATTGTGATTCCACGCTCCTGCTCTTGCTCCATCCAATCCATAGTTGCAGCACCATCATGCACCTCTCCTATTTTATGACTCACACCGGTGTAGAACAACACACGTTCAGTAGTGGTTGTCTTTCCTGCATCAATATGAGCAGCAATTCCAATGTTTCTTGTATATTTTAAATCTCTAGACATAGCTCTATATAGAAATACTAATATTGTTAAATTCTAAAGTGAGAAAAGGCTTTATTTGCTTCAGCCATTTTATGTGTATCCTGACGTTTTTTAACTGCAGCACCTTCTTCTTTAGCAGCAGCAAGAACCTCATTAGCCAAACGAACGGCCATAGACTTCTCATTACGTTTTCTAGAAAAGGTGATCAACCATTTCATGGCAAGAGAGACTTTTCTGTCTGGACGAATTTGAATTGGAATTTGGAAAGTAGCTCCCCCAACTCTTCGGCTACGAACCTCTACATGAGGCATTACGTTTGACAATGCGTCTTTCCATATTTCTAATCCTGTTTTCTCCTCATCTTGCTTTCGCTCATCTACAATTTCAATAGCATCATAGAATATTTTGAAAGCTGTTGATTTCTTTCCATCCCACATCAAATTATTAACAAATCGTGTAACCAATTGGTCATCAAATTTAGGATCAGGTAATAGGGGACGTTTTTTTGATTGTTTTTTTCTCATGATTCAGATGTAAAAGAATTTACCTTAATTATTTTTTGGGTCTTTTGGCACCATATTTTGAGCGTCTTTGTAAACGTCCTTCAACTCCAGCGGTATCCAGCGCTCCACGAACAATGTGATAACGGACACCCGGCAAATCTTTAACTCTTCCGCCTCGTACCAATACTATCGAGTGCTCTTGGAGGTTATGTCCTTCTCCGGGTATGTATGCATTGACTTCCTTTCCGTTAGTCAATCGAACACGCGCTACTTTACGCATCGCAGAGTTTGGTTTTTTGGGGGTAGTCGTGTAAACACGGGTACAAACCCCTCTTCGTTGAGGACAAGAATCCAAAGCAGCCGATTTACTCTTCTTGGTAATACTGACTCTTCCTTTCCGTACTAATTGTGCAATAGTTGGCATATATAATATATAATTCCCCGTTTTTATGGGCGTGCAAATGTAGAATTTTTTTTCTGGGTTTCAAACCGTTCAATTGAAAATTTCATCAATTTTTTAAAAAAATTGTCGAACTCACCAAATGACATTTTATTTTTCATTTTAAAAATACTCATATTCAAAAAGGTAGCAAGTGATTTATTACTGTAATTATACAGCTACTTATTTAAAGAGATTGTTTTTTTTGATAATTGAGGCTCATTCATTTTGAATTAACAAAAAGCCTCGTTTTTGATATTTATTTATTTTTCTTGATTAGCTGATTAAACTTTAGTATCAGTAAAAAAACAAGTGAATTATAAATATATTTAATAAGTTTGAAAAAAATTAATGTTCAAAGTATTTCTCTACTGTATTTTATTGTTAGGAACGTTTTGTGTGAATGCTCAATTTAATGGCGGCTCAATCAGTATCCGATCAGATGGAAGATTAATTGATCTTTTTGAAAGTATTAAAAACAGAACTAATGCTTTCAAGTCCAATACCTTCAACAAAATAGAAGGAAGCCCCTATTTTGAAACAACTTTTAAAAGCGCTGAAATAAAATATTTTGAAGAAAACTTAAAAGACAATGTATTCATCAGATATAATGCCTTTAGTGATGAAATGGAAGTTGGAACAAACCCAAATCAGCAAAGCGCAGATAATGTTTTGATTAAGAACAATAAAGTTTATTGTATAATTGATGGGGACGTATACCGTTATCTTGCATATACAAATGAAAATGATCCTCCTGCGGTAGGCTATGTAAAAGAATTATTTAGAGGAAAAGTATTTTCTCTTTTTGAACGTAAATCAAAAATTTACATGGAAGCTACCATTGCAAAAACATCATTAGAAAGAGCATTCCCTGCTCGATTTATTGAAAAAATAAACTACTACTATTCTGTTGAAAATGGGTCGCTAATGCGGGTAAAATTATCCAAAAAGAAATTAATCTCAGCATTAAAATCTTACACTGATGAAATTAAGTCATTCATTTCTAATTCTGATTCAAAACTAAAAAGTCCAAATGAAGTAATTAAACTTTTCAAGTATTTGGAAGCTATTTAGCAAAAAAAACTATCGCCTCTCTTTTAAAAACTACGTGTTTAAAATATTCAATGCTCTTTATATTTATAACATAGTCATATATATATATAGTGAAATTATATTTATGACGTCTACTGTTTTTGTAACGATGTGCATCCATTATGTGACATTCGTTTTTTTTAAGATAAAAAATGAATTAAAATCACAAAATTGCTCACTTTTTAATGTAATTTCACACTATAAAGTCTAATTTTTGCATTTAATTAACATTTGATAACTTTTAATCAGTAAGTTTACAGACTAAAATTTTTTAAAAATGAAAAATATATATTATTTGATGTCACTTTTGCTTTGCGTTCAATTCGCAGTTGCACAAAGTACAGTTACAGGTAATGTTATCGACGACGAGGGAGTTCCACTTCCTGGCGCTACAATTTTGGAAATTGGAACCAGCAATGGTACAACTACTGATTTTGACGGTAACTATTCCATTACAGTTTCAGATGGTGCCTCCATATCCGCGAGCTTCGTGGGGTATGAATCTACAGCGATCTCCGTTGGAGACCAAGATCTCATCAACTTTACTTTAAACCAAGGAAATCAACTTCAAGAAGTAATCGTAACATCTTTGGGTATCAAGCGTGAGAAGCAAGCCTTAGGATATGCGGTCTCTAAAGTAGAAACCAAAGACTTAGAGCAACGTGCCGAAGGAGATATCGGACGGGTACTAACTGGTAAAGCTTCTGGTGTTCAAATAACAAACCAAAGTGGACTTTCAGGTTCAGGTACAAGTATTGTAATTAGAGGGTTTAATACTTTCTCTCAAGGAAACCAACCTTTATTTATTGTAGATGGAATTCCATTTAGTAGTGAAACAAACAATCAAGGTAGTTTTGTAGATGGAAACAACGGTTCTTCTCGTTTCTTGGATATTGATCCAAACAATATCGAAGAGGTAAGTGTATTAAAAGGTTTAGCAGCTGCTACTCTTTATGGTACACAAGGAAGAAATGGTGTTATCTTAATAACTACTAAATCTGGAAGTACTGCAGGCGGTGAAGCTGCCAAAAATGAAATCACGATCAATTCATCATACTTTAATGTTGACTTTGCATCAATGCCAGATTATCAAATGCAATACGGAAATGGTTTTGACCAAGCTTTTGGATGGTATTTCTCTAACTGGGGACCTAGCTTTGATGAAGGTGGACCAGCAGGTTGGGGAGGACAAAACTCAATCAATGGAACTGTTTCTGGAACTCCTGGTTTCTTAAGACATCCATATACAACTGCAAGTAATGCTACAGGAATCCCTCAAGTATTAGACGCTTTAGGAATTGCTCCTGATGCACTATATGAGTGGAAGCCTTACGATAGTGTTGGTGGATTTTTCAGAACTGGTCATGTATTTAGTAACAACGTAAACTTACGTGGATCTTCTTCAGACGGAACTGTAAACTATAACATAAACTATGGTAACTTAGAGGATGTAGGATTTACTCCTGGAAACTCTGTAAACAGAAACACTTTAAGTTTTGGTGGAAACGCTAAGCTTGCTAACAAGGTTAGAATAGGAGGTACATTAAACTTCACTCAAACCAAATTTAAAACACCACCCGTAGCTGCAGGTTATGGTAGTAATGTTGGTGGAGAAGGTTCTTCTGTATTTGCCAATGTATTTTATACTCCTCGTAGTGTAGATTTAAATGGATTACCTTTTCAAAATCCTACAAATGGTGAGTCTATATATTACAGACAGAATAACAGTATTCAAAACCCTAATTGGACTGTAAATAATACTGCTAACATTCAAAACACAAATCGTGTGTTTGGTGGAGCTAATATATCTTATGGTCTCAATGATAACATAAACGTATCCTACCGCTATGGTATTGATGTATATTCAGAGAATAACATCAATTACGCTAATAAAGGTGGTAAAACTGGTTCTATTGTTAACAGAAACGGTCTCTACGAAACATGGAATAACACTAAATCAATATATAACCACAATTTCAATATAACTGGTGATTATGATATTGATGATTTTGGAGTTACTTTTAATGTTGGTGTTGATTCACGTAGTGATACATTTGATCAAAATGGTACACGAAGTACTGGTCAACAAGTATTTAACGTATTACGTCACTTTAACTTTGAGCAGCAAGATGAAATACAATACTTTGAAAGAAGAAATATTGTTGGAGCATTTGCTCAAGCTGATTTGGATTATGACAGATGGATTTACTTAACACTTGCAGCTCGTAAGGACTGGGTATCTAACCTTGCCCAAGTAAATAATAATATTGTCTATCCTTCTGTTAGTGCATCTTTCTTACCTACATCAGCTTTTCCTGAAATTAAAAGTGATTTCTTAACCTTATTAAAGGTTAGAGCTGGTTACGGTACTTCTGCAAACTTCCCATATGGGTATCCTGTTGCAGCAACACTTAATCTAGACACTCAATCATTTATTAAGAATGAGACTGGTGGATATATCATCTCAAATACTTCTGGTTCTGTATTAGGTAACCCTGATTTAAAACCTGAACGTATTGATGAGTTAGAGGTTGGTATTGAGGCTCGATTTTTTAGCAATCGTTTAAGTTTAGATTTTTCGGTTTATAACAAAAAGACAAAGGACTTAATTATCAACCGTCCTCTTGACCCTTCAACGGGATACACATCAACTCAAACAAACATTGGTTTAATTGAGAATAAAGGTGTTGAAGTAGATCTTGAAATGGATTGGTTCAGAAACCCTAATGGTCTTACTTGGATTACATCACTTAACTTTTCGCAAAATGACGCTATCGTTATTGATCTAGGAGAAGATACAGACAAAATCGTTTATTCTGGTTTTGGAACACTTGGTAATGCGGCGATTCCTGGAGAATCTTTAGGAACTATAATAGGATCTTCTGTTACAAGAAATTCTACTGTAGAGAACTTCCGTTGGACAGGTGGTGAAAAAATTGTAAATAACCAAGGTAGTTATAGTGAAACTTTTGATCCTACTATTATTGGAGATGCAAATCCAGATTGGATTGCAAACATCAGTAACAGTGTTTCATATAAAAACTTAAGTTTTAATTTTTTACTAAACTACCAACAAGGTGGAGATATTTTTACCTATACAGTAGCTACTCTATTAGGACGTGGTTTAACAACAGACACTGTAGATCGTGAATTAAGTTATATTCTTCCTGGTGTTAACGAAAACGGGCAGCAGAATACTAAACAAATCAATAACTCTACATTTTACTTCAGTAACGTATTATATGGTCCTGATGAGATGTTAGTTTATGATGCAAGTCATTGGAGACTAGGAGAGATTTCTCTTTCTTACAGTTTACCCAAAAGCTTAATTGATAATACTCCTTTTGGAGATATTTCAATAACAGCTTCAGGATATAACTTATTCTACGATGCATACAATACTCCACCAGGAACAAATTTTGATCCTAACATTGCTGGTGTTGGAGTTGGTAACGGTAGAGGATTTGACTTCCTTAACGGGCCAAGTGCAAAGAGATATGGTGCAAGTGTAAAACTTACATTCTAATAATTTAAAAAACAGAAACATGAAATATACTAATTACATTTTAGGACTTTGTTTAAGTGCCATATTAGTGTTGGCTTCTTGTGAGACTACAGAATTAGATCTTACAAGCAACCCTAATGCATTGAGTCCTGAGCAAGCGGATCCTGAGTTCTTCTTGAACTCAATCCAAGTAGACTTCGCCTTTTGGGTTCATTCTATGGGAGACCGTGGAAGTGCTCTAACGCGTGTACGTTACATGTCTGGTAGAACATATAATAATATATATTCTCCAGATAGCTGGAATGGACTATGGTCTTCTGCTTACCGCGGAATGCTTGAAGACATTCGATTAATGAACCTATTAGCAGAAGAGAGAGGCTTAATCGTTCATCAAGGAATGGGGAAAGTTTTCCAAGCTTATATTATGCTAACGCTGGTAGATTATTTTGGTGACGTTCCTTACTCTGAAGCACTACAAGGCTCTGAGGGCCTTTTAAATCCTGTTGTAGATGGCGGGAAGAGTGTTTATGACGCAGCCCTTCTTCTATTAGATGGCGCTATAGCAAATTTCAATACAGGTGGCCCAGCCCCAGTAAATGACTTTTACTATGGTGGAGATACAGATAAATGGATAAAAGCGGCGTACAGTATTAAGAAAAAAGCGTTGTTAAACACTGGAGATTTTGGAGCTTATAGTGGTATCACAGATTATATTAAAACGTCAGCTGATGATTTTCAATTTAAATGGGGTACAAATCAGTCAACTCCTGATACACGTCACCCAATTTACAGATACAACTATACTTCTACTGGAGGAGGAGAGTACATGTCAAACTGGATGATGTATAATATGTTGAATGGTCACGGCAATACAACAGATCCACGTATCAGATACTATTATTACCGTCAAGTAAGCCAAACTCCTGGTTTTGATTCAGCGGCAAATGAAGAAGTGTTAGAATGTGGAATATCCGGTTATTATGTGCCACCTCAACTTAGAGGAAATGATACACCATTTTGTGCACCAACAAACGCAGGAAGTAAACCTTCTAGTGGATATTGGGGTAGAGATCATGGAAATGACAATGGAACACCACCTGATGGATTCTTAAGAACTCTAAGAGGTGTATATCCTGCTGGAGGAGTATTTGATGATAGAAGTTTTGAGGGACAAGTTGCTGGTGCTGGAAAAGCAGGAGCAGGAATTACTCCTATTCTGCTTTCTTCATGGATGCATTTTATGAATGCTGAAGTTGCTTCGAATTCTGGAGGTGACCCTAAGGCTGAAACACTTGTCGCTTTAGAGCAATCGCTTAAGAAAGCTGATGACTTAGGTGGAGATGCTATAGAGCAAAAAATAATTGATGCTTATGTTGCTGCTTTTACTTCTGATTGGAATGCTGCTAATACAGATGCAGATAAATTAGATATGTGGGCAACAGAATATTTCATATCATTGGTTGGTAATGGAATAGATGCATACAATTCTTACAGAAGAAACGGATATCCTAGTACTCTTCAACCAAATGTTGAACCAGATCCAGGATCATTTCCAGTTTCTCAATACTATCCAGCAAATTATGTCAATACGAACAAGAATGCTGCACAAAGAGCATCAAAATCTGAACGTGTATTCTGGAACACGAATGGAGCAACTAACCTTAAATAATTAGTCAAATGAAAAAAATATCAATTCTTTTAGGACTTTTATTGGTAATGTCTTGTGTAAAGCCAGACAATACAATCAATGATGTTCTTGATAATTATACAAGCGGTGCTGTTTTAAGAACGATTACTTCATCAGGGGAATATAATTTCTATGCTCCTGCTGCATCAATCTTTACAGCTACCATAGAAGAGCACGATACTGAAAAAGGTGCTTTAATGCAGAGTGTGGAAATTTATGTTTCTTTAAATTCTGGAACTGAAGCTTTATTACAGACAATTCAACCAAGTGAATTTACTACAGGACCATCAGGTCTTCCTAGAACAGATATAAGTGTTAGTCTTGCTGCTGCAACAGGAGCACTAAGTCTTACTCCTAGTCAATACACAGGTGGAGATGCTATTGATATTCGTTTACAGTTAAACCTTACAGATGGAAGAAGCTTTAGTGCTGACAATGTAACAGGATCAATGACTGGTTCTTACTTTAAGTCACCATATAAG